>VTLG01002161.1_pt1 | contig 85025 bp, 97 predicted proteins | sample 4694571 | NCBI WGS metagenome assembly VTLG01 (sample SAMN12604809, study PRJNA352737) | marine metagenome | biome: ENVO:00000447; feature: ENVO:00000209|ENVO:00000569|ENVO:01000036; material: ENVO:00002151; isolation source: viral sequences binned using virsorter ...
CCCATACGTCATTTAAAAAGTTGTTGAAAAGTCACCTGTACTAACGAAGCCTTGATCAAGGCCTGCTGTGCATTAGCTGCTCTTATATGTATATGGTACTCATCCCAGTGATCTTGTTCCTGATACCACGGCGTATGTGGATTACCGCCACAATTATTTGCATCGCTGGGCCTAGGACCAAAGTAATCATCATTGACTAAAGACATACTATCGTCCTTGATCTCGAAGTAGTACCACTTCACCTCTTGCGCTTTCTTATACGCTTCTTAGCCCCCTTCTTTTGCCCAGACTTGCTCTTAGTCCCCGACTTCTTACTTTTATCTTTCTTCTTGCGCTTATAACTGTTGTACACGGATTTTGGCATGTCGTTCTCCTACTCACTCAGATTATACATAGATAATACCACAACCAAAACCCAACCACCCCCCTAACGTCATTTTTTTAATCAAGGAAACAACCACACCCCTACGTCTTAAAAAAACACTTGTCATAGAACCCCCATTTCTACGTCAGTAAAATAATTATTAAAATAAAATAAAAAAAGTATTGCAATTAGTGAAATAGGTGTTTATATCTATATACAGAACAACGGAACAGACTTCACGGAGTTATACTATGTTTACTACAGAACTAATTACCCTCACCCACAAAATCAAGAAATGCTTTGATCTCCCTTGGGGCCAATCTCTTAAACTAGCGATTTTGATCCCGAATCAAAACATTGAACTCAGCAGCTCTGTCCTTGGGTCCTGGAGCCAAGAAACTCTACGTGCTGTCGCTGGTCATTTTTATGGCATCAGCAAAGCATATGAGACTCGTGGAGACAAAGGCCGTCAGTTCTACTTTCGCAGACTTGCTGATCGTATGTACACATGCCTAGACGCAAACGGCGCGTATGGTTTTAAGGACATGCTAATCAGTAACAAAGTCGGCTCTAGTGCAGTTACAGAACTCATCGCATTCTATTGTGCTGCAAGAGATGGTCGACCGACTGATCGTCAGATCAAACTATTTAAATATGATGCACATTACGCAGCAGTTGCCCACCTACCAAAATGGGTATTTTAATCAATCACACAGCTCAGGCTTAACTAAAATAAGGAACTATTATGTCAGATAACAACATAACAACAATCATAAATGAAGATGGGCAAGAGACCCCAGTCAACGTCCATTACAATGAAGACGAACGTCCTGTTCTTGGCAACATCGTGTTTTTTACTGTCTACAAGGACGTAGAGTATAGAGAAATGGGTGAAGAAGGCCAATGGTTATCTTGTCCCACGCTAGAAGCTATCTACACAGTACCGTTCCTCTATACACAAGAGACACTTGAACTTATGATCGAAGCTAACAAAACAAAAGTCTTAGACTTCATGGAACAAAACGAGATCTTTGTTGGCATTGAGACCCACTATGGTCAAATGTCTGAAATCTAAACATAACAACAACACTTTTTGGAGATATACTATGAGCAACTTAACAACTAGAGAATCAGTAGAAAACTTAGACCTTAATCACGAATTCACAATCAAAGACGAGTCATATGACCTTAATCATGATTTCATCTTGTCAGGCATCGCTTATGGCAATTATGTTACTGAAGAAGTCGCCGCATCAATCCAAAAGGACATCGATGATCATTTTACTGGAGAGTATGCGGAGTATGACGTGTTACAGCTAGCATTATGTACTAACAGTGCGTACGATAGTGGGGAGAAATTAGGCGAGATCAACAAAGGTCAGGAGTGGCTTTTTAATAATCAAGAATATTATTGTCTGACTTTTAGTGATAGTGATACAGTGCTGCTCTTAACAAGAGAGTAGTCAATAAGCTGACTTTTCAACAACTTTTAAAACTAACTACCGGAGTATCAATGCTCTCTACACTATTAAAAGACTTATTCCTCCCTGTCCTCTTAATCGCGCTCGTGATCACAACATTATATATACAACACAAAATGCTACCTGTAACAGAGATAGAGATTTGTGTAGAGACGATAGAAGCGAGCAGAACAGAGCGCATGAGTCACATATCGTATAAAGAAGTGCTGCGTTGGTGCGCTACACACGAAGGCCACTGGCGGCATATCATTCGAAAATAAAAACACAACAACAAAGGAAACCAGATGAAGATTAAAATCCCGATGCTGAGAGACTCACTAGAGTCAATTGCAGACATCCAAAAAGTCTATATTGACAATATTGATGAGATGGAGCAATCAGTATATAAAGAGTTAAAGACACAAAACGTAGACATCGCGACATCAGAGTTCGTATATGCTGCGCTAGGTGAGCCGATTAGTGTCGCTAACTCAAAGGATAGGTTTGGAGATACACTAGCGTGTGTACATATACCTGACTTATTCACTTATCTCTACTTCTCCAGGAACTAAAGGACAAATTATGACAGACTCAGTAATTATTGATATGGGCCTACAACAAACCAGCTCAGATGAGACTGTAACAGAGCGCAACTTGCGACTGTACGGAACAGATGGTTTTACTACTGAAGCGACTACGTGTCTAGTAGAGCTATATTGTGATGAACTACCGATGGAATTTGGACTAGATCACGAGGAACCTGTGGACCCCGACTACGCATACTGTACGTACACTAACCCAAGTCACCCACACCTCCAACCTATGCTCGTTAGTGCAGCTCAAAGCCCAGAGGAATCATTAGCACTCGCACATGTTAGCAGTCTATATCTCATGCACGTTGACTTTGATCAGAGCATAGATATCGACATCAAAACACTATCAGTCAACATTCGCGATAAAGCGGGCCGTGTGATCATAAACAACTGTGGCAACTACCAGCGCATGCGAGACATCATCATCAATCACATAGAGAACTCGTAATAACACCCACACCCACAGCCCAAGACTAAATCGACAAAATAAAAACAACTGATACGTATATATAGCATTACTATACACAAAAACAATATGCTCTGATCAGGCCACAGCTTTACTGTACTATATAGAGGAAACACTAGGCACATCGTGATCGGAGACAACATGACTGAGCGCACCACAACAGATAACTATACTGAAGACGCGACCAAAGGCGTTAAATCAGAAACATACGTACACATTGATGCCCAGATGGCCTACCTTGGTTACGTCACTCTATATGCAAATGTAGCTGAACACATGTTCTCTCCTGATCTCGAAACACTTAGTCACGCTATCAAAGCACTAGCAAAAGATACACTAGAGGTCGCAGAGCTTATACGCGCTACAGCAATAGACATGGGTATCAACTGCAAAGTATCTCGACCCCAGTATGCAGACTACAGTGATTGTGGTGGGTGCGTGGGTATTACACTAGTAATAACACCCCCAAATCAAACGATTAATCTACTCGTACGCGCATCTGAGGCCACAGACACACACGAATAACGTGGTTTGTACTAGACAAAATATTTTGATAAAAACCCCGTAGACAAAAGTTACTAAACACCTGTAATCACTACACAAAAAAATAGAGGCAAAATAGCCTTCATGTATGTAAAACTAGGGAAGCTCTCCAAACCCCACCAGCTTGGCCCAAAAAACAAAGGATCTCGTCCCATAAAAAGAACGATACGTCCCATAAAAGGAACACGCCTAAACCCTATCCGTTCTTTAAAAAGAACAGCGGATACCTCTCGAAGAACGATGAGTGCAATTTTACCCACTTACAAAACTCGTCTCAAAACCGCCATTTATCGAGCTTTCTTGCCACACTTATAGGTGGATTTTACATAAGTATGTGTAATACCAGTGTTTCTTAAAAAGAACGTCTATGTTCTATATAAGGAACGGTGTACCTCTACCACCCCTTACCTTCTCTTACTTATGTATCTTTATATGTTATGAGAGTTTATGGTGTTTTTATGTGTATTATTTGTGTATTGACTGTATGTATTTTTAGTGTATTATTTTCAATATAAATCTAATACGCGCGGAAGGTTGGTTTTTCCATCTTTGTACTAGACTGGCGTGTAGATTTATCTTTTATGATTGTATATGGGTATGTACTCTCGCTTACCCAAAATGCGCTTAGTAGTAAGGATTGTTTTATGCGTATCTCTGTTGATGGCCTAATGGGCGTAGGTAAGAGTAGTTTATGTCGGTACCTATCCCAGTACGGTACTATGATCAGTGAGCCTAGGCTAGGTGGGTTTGGTATAGGGTTTCGTTCAGAACTAGAATACCTCTTAGCGCGAAACAGTTGTTGGCGCGATAGCACCAAAGCTAAAATAACCTTCTACGATAGATCCGTCTTTACCTCCAGTGTATTTTGGCTGCCTGAATACTGTTATCAAAACCTATCCTTTGATGAACTAAGGCTTCTTATGACAACTAAAGAATCTCTCTTGTCTAGTACGCCTTTGCCCGATCTAGTAGTCTGGTTACGTGCACCTGTGTTTACCTGCTCTAGGCGTATCTCAGAACGGGCCGACTTCGATGAAGATACAGACATTGGATATCTTTGCAGACTAGAAGCTTCCTACATAGACGAGATGGAGCATCTTAAGTCAAAAGGTGTTAAAATACTCACTATCGATTGTGAACAGGATGTCTATGGACTAGAGCGACAAACTTTCTATGAAAACATCTATTCACAAATACTCAACCATCTACCGACAGACCATAGTTGTTGAAAAGTCATTATTACACTACTTCTTCTTTTTAGATGCCTTGTCCGCACGTTCCATCTTATTACGTACTGACTCAGCCCATCGCTTACCTGCGTTACCACCCCATAAATCCCATGCAATCTTACCCGCTCCAGGCGTGCCATCAGGCTTAGTTGAATTCTTGTTCTTTTCATGTCGTGCAAAAAAAGAAACCATCCTCTTTATCGTTTGAGGAGACACTCTATTACCGTTCTTTAGGTTTACTGCTCTCTGTACACCAGAACCAATGCCTTGCTCTGATGCCTGTTTATTCGACAAACCACCTCGACCGTACTTCTTACGATTCTTTAAACCACGTTCCGCAGATACTCTTACACCTTTTGGGGGTACAAACCAATCTTTATCATATTTTGGGGCCATGATGTTCCTCACTTTTTATGTTGTCTCTTACCTACAACATACCCGATCACCCCAATTTTATCTACCCTATTTAACATACCTCATTGTCACAGCACCATTATTACCAACCATATCGTTATCTGGAGTCTTAATCCAACGCAATGCACGATCGAAACTTATATTGTAGTAGGATGCCAAGCAATTTACAGCTTCGTCATGCGCTTGTTGTATATTATCAGATATACCAATAAACTTTTCCTTACGTGAAATAATAATACAATGAAACATTATTCACCTACCTTTTTACTATCAACTGGCGCAACACTAAAGTCACACAATCTATTCTTAACATCATCACGATGTATCGGGAACACTCGTTTACCATCATATTTCGTAAGCCGACAATCTTTATTACACTCTGGACATCGCATCTGCATATATCACCTCTCTCAAAGAGTTGTTGAAAAGTCAATAGCACTGTGTATTAACTGTACTACATATATATGTATAGTGTCTATTCAACAATCAGTCAAACATTTTTATACGTTTTTTTAAGATATGCTCTAACAACTCATCTTCTTCGTCTATCTCGCTGTCGTCTTTCACCGATAATTCTTTTAGAACATTGTCTGCTAACGTAGCCATTGGCCCTCTATATTGACCAGTCATCCTAATACCTGTTGCAAACGGACACCCAAAAAAAGCAGCACTATCACATAGTGCGTGCAACCCTGTCTCCCTATACCTTGATCCTGTGTCTATCTGACTCGGATCGCCTAGTACAATTACAGTGCTACACTCGCCTACGCGACTGAGTACAGTCATTAGCTCGTGGGGGGAAGTATTCTGAGCCTCATCGATGATGACTGTGCAATTCTCAAAATGCTGACCCCTCATAAGCTCCATTGGGATGAACTGAAGCTTTTTATCTTCTTCTATTTGGTACAGATGATGTTCTGCAGACTCACCCAGTATTTTTCTCAAAGCAGTCATGTACGAATCGATGTACCCTTCCATTTTCTCACGATGGTCGCCCGGTATCGCACCGAGCGCATTGCTTTTCTGTCCCACAAAAACTGTCGGTTTGCACAGTATGATAGACTTTTCTTTACGAAACATCTGATTGAGCGCATATGCAAGCGATACTGTGGTTTTACCTGTACCTGCGCTACCTAAACCCACAACTAAATCAAAGCTGTTTAACGCCCAAAAGAAACAACTTTGACCCGCATCACGAGGTTTTAGACCTTGATATTCTATATTCTTCGTGTTGACTCTGACTAGCTGATCATCGACTACAGCTGCTAACGCAGACTTATGCCCTGATTCCGTCTTTAGTAAGTAAAAATTATGACTGTCATCAGACAAAATATCTAGCGATATAGAGTTTTTCTTATATAAAGAATCTATCTGAGTAGCAGTCGCCAAAACTTCTTGTAAATCAAACATAGATTGACCTCAATATTGTTAGTACAATCTATGTTATCACATCAATCAAAGTCATACATAATGATAAACATTACTCCATTAGAGATGTGAGCAGAAACTATATTGTAATTAACATATTCCATAGCTTCAGTATAAAAACAATAATTAGGGTTTTCTTGTATATTGCTCTCTCTAGCATATGCTTCTAGCTCTGCACACGTCTTTTCTACTAATAGTCTGTAACTATATATGACAGATTCACCCGTGTGACCAATAGCACAATCATCATAGTTATCTATGATAATCGCACCTTCTGGTGCTTCATCATGCAGACTCACTTTAACCCGCCCAAAGAATATTGAAAAATGATTTCTGACAATTTACGCACAGCATGTGCATATTGTTGTATCTCCCATTGCGAATGTGGGTCTTCACGCAGCTCAAGAAAATTCATGACCGCTTGTAGGCTTGCTGTCCAATAACACTCACTATATAAGTTTAAAGGAAGTATCATCCTAGCCTGCTCTTTACACACACCCAACGACAAAAGCTCATGGTATGAAACGACAGCTTGATTTATCACACTGTCATAAACACTCTTAGCCTCTGTCTGTTTGTCTATTCCACCAAACGAGGACTGTTTGTTAGTCTTATGTTGTTCTCTAAACACTTCTGGCCTGTAACACTCTACATCAAATTTTACGTAGCGTCCCGACTTCTCATTCCAAGCGCAACCAACAACATGTTTCATCCATTGACGAAGCACAAAAATAGGTGCTTTAATGTGGAACTGTAGCATACAATGTCGAAAAGGACTCGTGTGTTTGTTTTCCCACAAGTAATGCAACAGCTTCTTGTCTTTGTCGTCTAATATATCACTTTGTTTATCGTATGATATACGAGCAGTGTTTACTACGCTTAAATCGCTACCCATAAAATCTACTAGCCGAACAAAGCCTTTATCTAATACATTTATCATTCCGTGTCCTTTGTATTTTGTGCTTCTTTCTTATAAAATTCTTTCATAATTGATTCCACAATAACCTCTGTATCGTCTTCAATATTTATATTATGCTTCCTAAAATCATCTATTTCTATTTTTTTATCTTCCGCTTCTACTGCTACCTGCAAAACTGGTGCAAACGTAGTACCACCTTGTTTTAATCTATTTATACATTTTCTTATGTAAAACTCTAAATTGTCGCCCCTTTGCGAAGACCTTGGAGTAGGCCAATTTTTAGCTTGTATTTGTCTACATACCTCTACGTCTTCTTCTGTGTAACGCACTTGATTACCAAGCTGATCTAAACGACTTTTACCGTCTTTTCTTACAAGTTTATCAATATGATAGTCACCTAAATGATCACGAGCAGTCGGTGTTGCCCATTTTTTAAATTTTTTTTGGGTATCATCTGCTAGTACTTGCCCTAACGAGCGGTCTCTAGTATTACCAATCGATGGAGGCACTGTACTCAAAGCATCTCTAGTGGTTGGTATAGGCGACCTACACTCAGTTTGTGCTGGAAGATCTGCACACCCATATTTTTTAAATCTTCCTTGTGCCCCTTTATAATCACGAGCATTCGGTGTTGCCCAATTCGCCCCACAAGGTTTTAAAAGCTTTTGACGCAGTGTCAGGGACGACTCCGTTCCCCAACAATCTAAGCTCATCTGTTCTGTTATCGTAATACCTAAACAACTCACCCTTGTCCAACCTACTGGAAGCCCCATCAACTGCTCCACCCACCTCGGATTCAAATACTCTTTGTATGTGTCTACATGAGCTTGATTCGGTAAATCCGTTCTCTTTTTCTTCTTTTGACTCTCTTTTGAGCAGTGACCTTTCCAATCTCGTGTCGTCGGTGTTGACCAATTCTTGTGTACTTGTGGATCGTTGCTCAAACCTAGTTGACCCTTGTTTCCCAAGGGAGCATTCCCTATTTTTCCTCCTTCCATTACTGTCGGAGTTGCCCAATTCTGTTTTTTTGGGGACTGTTCTTGGAGCTTCCCATGCGTACTGCTCTTGCCCTCTGAAAGACGGATAAGCTGTTCTGTATTCTTTTGAGTAGTATCGTCCGATTCCTGTGTCGCTAGATTTATTTGATTCTGCGATGAGCTTTGTGACAATATCGCGTCCAGCTCTTGTGAGTTCGTTTGATACTGCAAGAATAAACACTCGTTTTCTTTGATGGGGGGCACCGACTTCGCTCGCGCTAAAGATACCTGCCGTTGGTGCGTAACCCACTTTTTCCAGCTCTCTAAACACATGGAGCAGAACTGGCGTACCGATGGGATCTGACCATCCTTCGGCTTTGATTTTTGAACTGATGATTCCTTCGACATTTTCGAGGAAAACAATGGGAGGTCTCCCCATTTGCTTGATTCCCCGTAAAATGTAGGGCCAAAGGTGTCTTGGGTCTTCGTCTCCGGCTCGCCTACCTGCTGCACTAAATGGCTGGCAAGGGAAGCCTCCACTGATGATGTCCACTTTTCCTCGAAAGCTTTCCCACGGGAATGTTTTAAGGTCCGACCAGATAGGAGCCTCGTCCAAGAGTCCCGCTTCAATTTTCGCAACCAAGTTCGCTGTTGCATAGGCTTCGATCTCACTAAAAGCGATTGTGCGAACATTTCCGATAGCTCGTTTAAGTCCGATGTCAATCCCGCCGTATCCTGCACATAGGCTGATGTGTGTAAATTCTTGGGTATTATCCACATTTATTGTCCTTTATCCTTGCCCGAAAGCTATATAAAAAAGCATTAACTAGTTATATTATACACTAGGTATATAATCAATTACTTTTTGTCACAGTTACTAGCTCTAATGCGACTACACCGCTTTCGGGTGTGATCTTAAACATTGCATTTTGTTTTCTATTTAAAGAATAACCCATTAATTTATGCCACCTATCTGTACCAGACAAACTAGGCATCGTCCACACACGACATCCATTAGATTCTTTAATGTCTAAATGCAGGCCATGTCGGTGACCAGTAAACCACTCCCAATTACCTGTACACTCCCCCCAATCCTTAGCCCTTTCCCCTGCCATTATATTCGCTAATTTATCTGGTTTTATAGAGTCACCATGCGAAAAACCAAGAAGACTTTCACCGTACCGTATATACGCAGTTCCTTGGCTACCATCAACCACTTCAGTATGTGTGTCTTCACTAAAACGAGCTTTTAGCATCATACCTAGTGCTGCACTAAGTAAACGATCATGATTACCTGTCATTGCCACCACTTTAACAGGTGCAGATTTACGAAGCATCAACACAATGCGCTCCATAGTTGCGTACGCAATACTCATCATTGTCGCTGGGTCTGTATCTACATCCATCAGAGTACCTTTCTCTGTAGTACACCGGTAGTTATCTACGTGGATCATGTCAGAACCACATGTCACTATCCAGTAGTCCGGTGTGCCCCATTGTGCTAGTGCTATGTCTTTACCGTCCTGAATAGTCTGTAATGCCCTTTGAGAAGCAACTTGACTATTAAAGCCATCGACCCCTCGCTTACCAATATGCAAATCAGTCAGCCCAAATAAGCATGTGTATTTATGTGACTTTTCAACAACTTTTCTGTGTTTTGGTAGTGGGCAGTCTATAGTGACAAGCTTTTCTGCAATCTCTGATACTAAATGTTTAAGTAGCGATTGGTCGTCTAAAAGCCTCTCAGATTGTCGCATACGCTTCTTTTGGGCTTTCACTAGTACCTTCTGCTCTTTAACACGCAAAAGATCAGCTACGAGTGAATCTTCATCCTTTTCTGCTATTGTTTCAGCAGTGAAAGGAATACTGTCATGCGTTTTGCCTAAAATTGATAAAATTTGCTTAACAGATACCCTAGATAATGAGTATTTATTAGCAACTTGATTTAAGGTCATCCCACCTGACTCGTTGACATAATCACGTACTAGCGCATCTATCTGCTCTCGTTTTACTCTCACAACAGGAGGCTGGTCTGTCAGACCAAAAAACATATACGTCTCCGTCTGTGCATCGTAGTAATACTGATCGTTACTCTCAGAAAAGAACTCTGTCTTTGGCTCTGCAGAGGCAGGGTTTAATAAATTACTGATATCATACAAATAACACCCATCCACTTTTTTACGTACTACATTACCAATTTTCGCTTGATAATGGAGATACCCTGGAGACCTCTGTAGAATATTAGCTGCTTCTTTTTGCTTATACCATTTTTTTGACATATGAAAACCTAGATTTAGCTGAATTTATATCAGCAAATAGGATATCATAATCTTTTTTATTGACATAATTTTAGTCGTCTATATTTAACCGAACGGAAGCACTCTCACACAAACCCCATTTTAAACAACCGTCTAATTCTTGGTCTCTTGTATCGTTTTCACTCCCGCCTAAACTCCACTCTACAACTTCTCGAATAGGTCTAGGTTTTCTTGGGACCCCTCGTGTAAAGAAATACGTGTTATCTTTATCTTTATGCTTTTGATTTATCCTATTCTCAAAGTCGTCTATGTACTCAATCCTTTTAGGATCTTTTATAGACATATAACGTATTCCAGATTTTGTTGCAAAAATACATGGATAACAACCAACTCTACTAGCCCCTCCGTCAATATATAAAGGGTTTGGCTTTACATTATTTTCATTAATATAGTCGATAATATTTTTTTCTGTCCAAGAAATCACTGGTCTCCACCAAGTCGCTTCGTCAATATCTTCTATTTCTCTTAATTTAGACCTTTTTGAACTTTCTTGCCACCTTATACCGCTGCAAGAAATGGGTTTTGCCCTTGTTTCTTTTCTTTTTTTATTCAAATACCTAATTAATGGTCGCATTTTGAGGTGTTTAGTACAAGATCTTCTAAGTACCGAAGGGAACTCTTTATTAAGATCCACTAATTGCTCAAACCCTCCTTTAAAAGCACTGTCTTCTTTAAAGTAAAGTTCTTCCCGTATAACTTCAATGTTAGTAAAAATAGTAGATAAATAATTATGTATATAATCATAAGTATCAGGATGCTCATGACCTGTATCAATAAACACTGGCGTAAAGCTAATACCGTTGTTCTTTAAATATAAACATAAAGCCAAGGAATCTTTGCCACCACTCAAACCTGCGACCAAAAATCTTTTATTTAACCACTGTAATTCGCCTGTTAGTCCTCTATTTATCATCTTTTAAACCTCTACTAAAACTCACACGAAGTACCAGTGCAAGCGATCTCACTACTACCCTGTCCCATATCTATCTTCTCGTATTTACTTAGCTGAGAGTAGTCGATATTAGGGAAGTCTTGCATAGCGTCTAGGTACTCGTCTTCGCTGATTTCTTCGTAGGGGGCTAGCTTATAATTACCACCATCATATGGTAAAAAAGATAGTCCTACAATATCTTCAAAATGGTCCCATACCCATTGACCAACTTTCTCCCAATCTCCGTCTTTTACGTAGATAGTAGCACTCTGATTATGACCGTATTCGCTGCACCAATTCTTCATTATATCTAAATAACGACCCATTTGATCAAACGAAGTCTCATCATCACGCATCATGCTATTGTTAGGAGATTTAATGGGGAACCTTGCGACCCACGTCTTAGGGTTTTCTTGATCACCACCGACCTCTGGAAAACAAGGTACACCTTGGTCCCTAAGTAATTCACTCAATGGGTCGTCAGCACTAACACGAACATGCCTGAAATAGAATTCACTATAGCGTGGATGGAAGCCACTTGCACAGTCTAACATCTGTGATGTATTGCCAGATGGTTTACCGCATGTCACCGCAGCAGGCATATTAATACCCAAATGTTTACTTGCAGAATAAGCAGTATCTACCGCAACTTTGTTTAGTTCTTTTAGAACTTTTGGGTCTGTAGCTAATGCAGGATTATCGCACTGTCCTGTTAAGTCTACACCGATTAGTCTATCCTCCTTACAAAGCTCTGTCCAAGTTGGACGGAGGTAAGGGAAATACGTGAAAGTTGCTTGGATACAGCCAATCCATGTTGCTAAACGGACTTTCTCTTTTAAAGTCTCTAAGGTGTCTTCAGCTCTAATCACGCATGCAGATAAATTACAAAACTGCCCACCTCCGCCCTCTCCAGTAAAAGGATCTTTGGACTCTCTATACCTAAGCCCTATTTCGTGACAAGGGTTGCTACGTACACCGTTCTTTGGCCTTGGTGCGTACTTGTGCCAATTATCTATAGATAGTCCACGCTCCCCACTCCCACTGTCCGCTAATTGTTGCCACTCCCTATCAAAAACATCTCTACTCGGACGTTCTTTGAAATAAGCACTATTATTGCTCATATATCGATGTATAGGGAAGTTACCACGTCTCCAGTCTTTAGCGTGTCTTAAATCAGAGTCGTTAGGATCACTAAAAGATATCATCGCGCTTCTACGCACACCACCCACAACTACAACCTCTGCTAGTTTACAGCAGATGTCATGTGCTTCGATGCTCTTTAGAGAACGACCTCTAGCTCCTCTAATAGTATTTTGGATATACTCTACAGCAGCCATTAACGGCTCAGGCCCACTAGCCCTACCACCCTTAGTCACCAAAATAGACCCCCTAGGTCTTATTAGACTATAATCTACATCTACTTCGTTACCCTTGTGTTCTTCACATAAAACAAAATAGACTGCATCCGCCCAGCCTTCAGAACTGTCCTGCACCTGTAAAGTTGTGATGTCGTCACTAACATGTTCTAGTACAATGGGTAAATTACGTATGAATTTATCCTCTACACTAAAGCCTACGCCAGTCCCCTGCATCAATATATACAACAATTCACTAAATGCTTTTAAACAATCAATCGGTAAAAAAGAACAGTTATAAATTGCGGTATTATCTGTAGAAGCAAAATCACCGCTTGCCCACAAAGATCTCATCGATGGCATTACACTCTGCTCTTTTATTGCGTTTTTTAACTTTTGTTTTAGAACTTCATCTATAGCTTTATCTTTAATTAAAAAATCATAAACACGTTCTACAGTCTCACTCCAAGTCTCCCTACGTTTTTCAGTTGGCATCCATCTAGCGTATGAACGTAAATATACAAGCTCGCCTAGTTGATTTGGAAAATCACTCATCTTCAGTCTCCATATCCATCGGTGATATATCTATAATTGCTTCGCTCTGAGACGGTTTACTACCACCGCTTGCCCTGCCATAGTTTCCGAAAATTTGAGATATAACACTAGAACCTTTAGCTTTGATCGTGACTTCGCTTTCGTCATTTTGAGATAAGATTGTTTTAGCATCCTTCATGACTGCTGTTAGTTTTTCTATCTCTTGACTGACCTCTGGATTCAATCCAGCATTTTGTGTTTTCTCTGCAAATGCTGCAAATAAAACCCGTTCACTTTGTATTTCGATCACCTTGTTTAATAAACTTTTGTAATCATTGTAACCGTTTAAGCTTGGTCTTGTATCGATACTACAATCGGAATCTGCTCTGAAAGCAGGACACTGAGCACTCAAAAAACAAGAGTTGCAAGATCTTGAGTATCTACTAACAGCATCATACTTTGCAAGATCTGTTTCAGTATTTTCTCTTTGTGCTAGAGAATAAACATCTTTTTCAGATACTTTTTTTACTGTAATACCAGTTTTATCAGACCAGTACCCCCCCACGAAACTGAGATCTCTAGCAAGTGCGTTGAACTGACTTAGATTCCAATCATCCACTGTCTCAGAGTCGTCTGAGAGTAAAGACTGGTAGTCTATATCTAGTTGTAAACACTTGCTCTTAAAGCGTTTACGTACGTCTTTACCGTTCCCACGTTTTGCACTATATGTGCATATCTTTAGATTACCTACATAATCATATGTGTTACCGAGTCGAGAACCTGTTGACCAATCTGTAGTTGAATACGAGTAGAATATTTTCTTAGTAAATAAGTCCTTACTAAATGTATTCCAGATGTGGAGCTTTGTTTTAAACGATCTTATTAAAGCCATTTTTGATGACAGTAGGCTTTCAAGCTCAGCTAGATCTAGTGATCTGCTAAACGCTAAATAACTGTACTCTTGAATCAAAGAATCAATATCTTCTGATAAATCACGCACAGTGTACATCAAGTCTATGTTTTTAATACTTTTCAATAACTCTATAACAGAATCGTTAAACTCTTGATGGAAGAACGGTATCTCTACTATATCTATAATATATTTATTTTTATTGCAGAACTCTACAAACGAAGCAATCTCTGTTTTGACTTGAGCAAACCACATTTCCTTAGCTTGCTCAACGCTACCGTGTCTACTTATTAGTCTCTGGTAGCCTTTGGTCGTATCATTGTAAATGGGCCTTATTTTAGCCCAAAATTTTGACATATCATATGTCATTATAACAAAACAATGAGCAAATTCTGCTAGATGCCCTTTCCATCGATAATCTATAACTATAGAATCTGGTTTACGGTTCTTTACAGTATTTAAAAAAAAACTGCGGTCTTGGACATCTATACAAAGCTTCATTATACGCCTAAATCATCTTCTACTTTTTTGCTCAATAGTTCAGCAACTTGTTTTAAGCTGCGCTTATTAATGTTGTCAAAGATCTGCGCTAACTCACCGACTACACGAATAGCACTGATTTGATCTTGTACGTCCGCACACATACGCATCACTTCATGAGCATTGGCTTGTCGCTCCATTTTTAGGTTGTCGAGCTTAGTGATAGGCAATACTGCGTTTTGTTTGTTTTTAATTAAAAGAACAGCAGTGACCACTTCGTCATCGTATTCCTTCATTTGTTCCCCGTCTAAGATTTGTTCAGCGTCTACAGAGTCTTCCTCGCTATTACCCACAAACTTATCGTTCTGATCTTCCGCTGTAACTGGTGGTTCTTCGTTAGGTACTGTAACATTATCAAAATTATCAACATTTTCTTTATAATTAGACATCTAGTTTACTCCAAGTGTCGTCTGTCGGTTGAAATAAAGTCTCTTGCCCACTAGTGACTACAGAGACTTTTGTGCATTTAACTCTACTATGCTGCCGTGAGGCAACGAAATAATCAGTAGCTGTCGCCCAAGCCCCTACACAAGCCTCCTCTGGAGTCCTACGCAAGGAATCAGGGTCTACCCACCAATCACATAATTTTTGTTTTAACTCAGACGGATTACAAATGTCCCCATCCTCTGTCAATTCTTGTGCAGAAATTTCTACATCAAATATTAATATGCCAGTTGGCATTTGCATTCTATATACTGTTCTAAACATACTATCTCACAAATACAAATATTAACATGCAAGTTTTTTCTTCACCTTCAATAATCTCCGTTGAGAATCCTGATGTGAAATAAATGTCTCGACCCGTTGACGCGATCATGCTTCTAGCAATTGTGATGCTCTTTACCATCTGATTTACAGCACCTGCACCAATCGCTTTTAGAACAACCTTCTTGTCTTCGTCAATATTTTTTACGATGCTACCTGCAACCTTTGGCGCAGAGCTTCCACCGCCCACTTTGAGATAAATAACATTTTCATTAGCCATTTCGTGTGTTCCTCTCGTTCGATCTTCTCGTTATCTCTCTACTGATAGCAGAGTTTTTAAGATCATACCCAATTTGGACGCTTTTTAACACTTTTAAATCGGCCTCAATGATACTCACTGCTGTTTTTAACTGTCGTACAGTTTTTGTGCTATTGACTAACGATCTAGCCTCAGTTATTTTCATACCAGATTTTGTCTTGCTATAAAGACGTAGATCATACTCCTGATCTGCTCTCTCTCTAGCTAATATCAAAGCACCTTCCAACACGGCTACTTTCTGTAAAGCATAGCTACACATCGAAGCCCAATATGACAAATGAATACCTAGTTCTTCATCACCAATATCACCAAGATCGTTGGGAAATGACAATTCTTGGTTAGGACGACTAGGCATAGTCAGCCCTAGCTGGCCTAGCATATCGTGAGATCTTTGACCAAAGTCCAACACTTCTTGGTTAAACATAGTCATCTCTCATAAAACACTGTGAACACGATATACAGTTTTTTGCTCTTTTAGAGCTTTTAGTCTTGCACTCAGGTAAACGTGGTGGGACTACGCCATACTCAAGATCCTTTTTTGCATTAGATATTGCGTCTAAAATAGGTTTAATCAATGCATAGTCTTTTTTAACATAGAACTCCAGTTCTTCTCCGGTATCTTTATTCACATAAAGAATAATACTACCAACGATTTCATGATCGAGTTCTAAGTCGTTAGGTGCATGGAGATATAACTGAGCTTGTTTAACATGAGAATCGCGTGGAGTTCTAGTTGCTTTCATGTATTTAAACGATTGTGAGTTAGAACTTTTAATCTCTAATACAACGAAATTACCATCCAATACAACAATACCGTCACAATAGCCACTCATGTTGTATTCTTTCCAAATGATCCTTGGCTCTACGTATGTCCAACCATTGCCTGGGTAGAAACCCTTAACAACCTCATCACCTTTTTGCCACTTTCCGTACAAAACACCGCTTTTAGCAAGGATGTTATCTTGATACAGTGAATGAATGCTGTGACCATGTTGGAAGATGCGTAACAAAGAGGTCTCATGAGGGTCGGGTAGTGCATATGATAGCCCTAAACGATCTCTTTGCATAAACAAGTTGTAGGCACGACTACACACACCCGCATATGTGACTTTAGACGGATGGAACCTAGTTTGTTTATCTAACCAAACGTCATAATCTACCGAATGGGCCTCAGACATAAAATGCTGTTCAATCTTTGGTATTAGAGAAGGTGTACCGGAGTCTTTTTTATGTAAACTCTTGATGATATTACTTAGACTCATTTTTTCTCTTTTCGTACCTACCAAATGTTTTACCAAAAGTTTCTAGCATCGATGTTGCGTTGACTAGGCCACTTAGCTCACTAGCCTTAAGATTAGTAAAATCTACTGAACGAATGATCACCTCATAATTATACATCGTATCACTGTTCTCTAGGTACTTAGCCCCCAAATCAAGTAGAAACCCTTTTATGATATTTGAGTAGATATCAAGATCAACATCATTTGTGTCGAGCACTGGAGTGACAATCTCATCCTCATCTTCATCAACAATTAAAATGTCGTCATCCTCTGTAGTAGGGTCATCAACAATATTCAGCAAAAGGTCAACTTGCTCACGAATGCTTTTCACAGTAGCACCTTTCTCAGCATCATCTAATAGTTGTTCATGTAAGTGCTCAGGTGCTTCGTCAATAGCACGAGCTTGGTTAACAGTGATCTTGTCTCGTTGCAGAGACTCTTGCACATTAGATGACATCTTAAGGAGAGATAGTCGTTGTGTTACTTTGGTCTTAGACCAACCTATTTTTTTACGGAAATCATCAACATCTTTACCGAGAGCCATGATCCTAGATAGAGACTGGGCTTCTTCAATAGGCGTGAGCGATTTACGAGTGACGTTCTCTTGTAAGTTGATCAACAATAAGTCAGCCTCATCGTCATTCTCTACAAGTCTACACGTGACATCAGCCCAGCCTAGCTGTTTTATAGCAGTGAACCTACGAAAGCCATAAACAAGGCCATAAGTCCCATTATCAAGGTCTTTTACGCCGATTGGTATTTGTAACCCTGTTTCTTCGATACTATCTTTTAAATCGTCAACATTCAGTGTTCTACGACAATTTAAGATAAAGTTCTCATCAATGTCTTTTAGAAATAACTTTTTTATATTCATATCTATTCCTTGTCTTTATACGTGTCAATTAGATCTTGAAAAACATTGGCAGGTAAAACAACCCAATCTTTCTCAATATGATCTGGTAGTGCTTCTAGTGTAAGTACTATCGCAGGCCATTTGCTATTTAAGCTGGCCTGTCTACATATCTCAACTATTACGTCTGCAGTCAATTTAAAATTGTCTTTCTCTGTCAGTTTGGCTTGCCAAACAAAAAGCCCGTCCTGCAAATCGCCCTTTTGTGAGATGTTGGGTAATGCACCTGAGTTCGGTGTTACTTTACTACGCACAACTTTCTGTAACCTATTCTCGTGAATAACACTACGCTCTTTGTTACATAGCTTCTTTTCTTCCCCAGTTAAGAAAGTAGGTCTTGGCGTTTTGCTTCCGAAGTTAGGCATCGACATCATCTCCAAGCCAACTCACCTCTTTTTGCCAAATTTTCTGTTTTAGATCCTCTAGCAACGTAGGGTCACATAGTAAAGCATTACCTGCGTTTACTGCGCCTTGGTGCTTGTCACCGTTGATGACAAACCAACTACCCTTGCGCTCTACAAAACCCCAGTACTCAGCAACAGCGAGTACTTGTTCTGCAATATTAGTAGCACCAGCTATATAATTGTTACTCTCTTTAAAAAACAAGCTAAATAAGCAAGACTTGTTTGGCGGTGCTGTCTTGTTTTTCTGCACAGTAACTTCCATATCTTGACCAAATGGACTACTACCGTTTGGATCATCTATGTAGCCTTTGCGCTTAACTTTACAAATAATTGATGACGCAAAGTCGATTCCCTTGCCTCCAGGCGAGGTTTCTGGAGACCCATAGATCACGCCAACCTTCATCCTAATCTGATTAATCAAGATGATTGTTGGTGGTCTTTTACCATACTCATACATATTCTGAGCTGATACCCACTTTCTCATCGCTTTATTCATAAGCCTAGCATGCACACCCACCTGCCACTTCTCTGAAGACTGCTCAATCTCTACACTTGGTGTAAGAGCTGCGACAGAATCTACTACTAGTAGATCACAATCACCACTTCGTAAAATAGCGTCTGCTGCGTCTATCGCTTGCTCCGCAAACTGGTTACGCAGAACATAAGTATCTTCCATCCTCATGCCGAGCATCTCAGCCCAATCGCTCTGAAAGCTCGCTTCAGCGTCTAGCCAAACGACCTTCATAGGATCAGGGTTCTCACAACACGTGACATATGCACCATCCTGAATAGCCTCTTGCCATTCCTGCATAGGACTACCGCAATTACGGCAATGACGATTAAAAGCAGCACCGATACGATGAGCTAGTGCTGATTTGCCTGAGCTGAACTCACCTTTTAATGTAAGAATAGTACCTAACGGCACTCCACCACCGAGTGCTAGATCTAAGGATAGAATGCCTGTCTGTATACGACTTTTTCTACGCAAACCATCGCTTTTTGATGCTTGCACAAACGAGTCAGTGCCGTATCGTTTATTTATTGTTTTGATTAGGTCGTTTAAACTCATTTACGGTTCCTAATCTCACTCGCTTTGATCTGTAATTCACGCTCAACTTCAGCCCACGCTTTCTTGAAAGTTTCTTGTGTATTCTCAGGTAAACATGGTAACTCAATACCTGCCTCTACACGAGCTGACTCGTAGTTCCCCAAATTGATTGTAATTGATGCGTTTGCTTTAACTTTTGCTGTGTCACTCATGTGTCTTAATCCTCGTCTTGTTCAGTGAAAGCATATGCAGGCACACCGCCCACTAATGCGTTTAATTTAGTTTTAACTTCTTCTTCTAGTCGCTTATCCATACGAAATGAATAACCGCCCCTTTTTAATCTAATCCTAGATCTACGAACACAGTCTTGTATCACCTGTACTTCGTACTCAGTAAACAACCTCCACCCATTCTTCATAACGTAATTTGCCTCCGGTAGACGCTCACCGTGTATCCAGTTATAAATATGAGTACGCTTAATACCAATAATATCTGCTACTCGCCCAACCGTAAACATCCGCACAATAGCGTAGTGCGTCCTTTGATTGTTGTAGATCTTCATAGGCTTGCCTTTGTCCCTAATAGTATCTCCAAATTCTTTACGATTTAGATCTTTTTTCTCCAAGATTCGCTTTCTTTGTCTTGTTCTACGTCTTTGCTCTGTAAGCTTTTTCTTGTACTCTGGATCATTCGCATACCTTAGTTTGCGTCTAGCAAGAATTTTTTTTCTATTCTCAGCATAGTAGTTCCGCATGTAATCGTTTCTGCGGTCTTTTTCTTTATTTTCTTCTTCTGTCATGGTTCTAACTCTTTTACTGTTAAAACAGAAAATTCTCTTACATCTGCATATTTTATAACATCATTAACACTGAGACGACCATCAGCCACTAATTTTTCAAGCTTTTTTATATCAACTTCAGACTTCATCACTTCATCACTAGTGAAACCTGATGACAACAAATAAAACTCTAACTGCTCCATGTCATACGTGACTTTAGTTCTATCTGATTTAGTCACTATAACATTGCCAGACTCCGCTCTCGCTTGGTCATTTTGCCTCATTTGGTCTAAAATCTCTTTACGTAGTTCTCTTTTTTGAGCTTCTAGTGCTTTGATGTCTATACATAAAGAATTGTATTTTTTTATTAAATCCATAGTCCCTCCTTATGACAGACAATATAATATATTAGATTAGCAGTCAACATATTTGTATTTTAAATTATCATATTTCTTTTTACGCGCTAACCAATAATATTCTAGTATTTGGATATGGTGGTCTACAAAATCTACTACAACGGGGTCTTTTTTATCGGGTGACTCTCTCAGAATACGACCTACGGATTGTGTTATAGATGTCTTGGGAGTAGCAAGAATAAGCGTATCTAGGGAAGGTATGTCCAGCCCTTCCTGAGCCATCGCATAACTACCAATCACTACATCACGTTCAGCCGAAGCTTCTCTAGCTTCTTGCTTCATGCCTCCTATGTATAAACCAACTGTAAACTCATCTAACTTTTTTGATAATACAGACTCCATCTCTTTACAATGCGCTACTCTCTCACTGAGTATAAGAACTTTTCTACCTTTTTTTAAAGCTCTAATAGTAAATCTTAAAATCTTGTCTGTGCGCTGTATGTCTTGCGATACTAACGTGATTAGTTTAGCAGTGTTGGCCTCTCCGTTCCACATCCTATACTTATCAAACGAGATATTTGTATCCGTATCGATGCGCCAGATCATTGGCACTCTAGTATGGCCTTCCATCTCGTAAGCGATTGGCCCTATATGTAGTAAAAACACTTCATGCAGACCGTCTCGTCTCGTAGGCGTAGCAGTTAAGCCTATTCTATTCCTAGCTCTAAATTTAGTGATTGCATCTTGCCACATTGGTGCAGCATATCTATGTGTCTCATCAGCTACTAACGTACCAAACATTTCATACAGGTGCTGTGGATATTCACGATTTGGATTGACAATAGACTGCACCATCGCGATTACTATATCCTCACTACCATCGGGTATAGTATCACGTTGCCAAAAGCCAACTTTAGCACTAGGGAAAAACATTTTAACTCGCTCTACCCATTGCTCAACTAAGAACGTCTTATGCACTAATACTACTGATTTTCTACCGAGCCTGCGAATCATCTCAAGGCCCATAACAGTTTTACCTTTACCGCAAGGCGCAAAAAGTACTGCACCATAGTTCGTTTCTAAAAAAGACATCATAGCATCCACAGCAGGCACTTGCTCATTACGCAAATTTATTGCCTTTAGTGTTCTTAGCTCTCCTCCCAAAGTTGTTGAAAAGTCATCAATATTACTAAACGACTCGTACGCACGAGGTACTAAAAGCCCATCATCTGATTCTCTAAAAACCTCGCACAAGGTCTCTAAAGAACCTACTGTCAAGTTGCGCTTGTCTTGGTCAGTATAGTTAGACTTTAACGCCCATCCGTTCATTTTGCTTCACCCCAACTGCTAGCTAGCTCAGGCTCTGCCACTAATTTAATTCGTAGTTTTACGGCGTTTTCCATGCTCTCCTGAAGAACGTCCATAGCCTCATTAGCGATCGCCTCTCTAGCTTCTACAATAATCTCATCATGCACTTGTCCAACAACCCTAAAATCATTAGAACTGTAGCCTTTGCTGTACATAGATCTGTAGAAATTACGCATACCGATTTTCATAATATCTGCTGCACTGCCTTGCACAGCAGTGTTAATCGCTATACGCTCGGCACTGTTTTTTTTACCAAATTTTTTACTATTAATGTCTGGCAAGTAACGTCTACGACCGATAATTGTGGAAGTATAACCAACATTACGACATACAGCTACCATGCGCTCTTGCCAAGACCGAATACCTGAATATTTCTCAAAATACTTATCAGAATACTCTTGTGCTTCTTCCTCTGTCTTATTGATACGTCCGCCCAGCGTTCTTGCGCCCATTTTATAAATCAAACCAAAATTTATAGCTTTCGCATCGAACCTAACACACCCACAAGCATCAGCAGTCATTTGATGGATATCTCCATCGTTGTTGTATATGTCTACTACTGTTTTGTCGTTAGATAGATGGCCTGCTACTCTCAACTCTATCTGAGAATAGTCTGCTACGATTAGTTTGTAGCCGTCTTCAGCAATAAAAGACTTTCTTAGTAAATCGCCTTCTTTACTACGACTAGAAGGAATGTTCTGCAGATTTGGACTACTACTACTCATACGACCTGTCGCAGTACCCCATTGATTGAAGCTACCATGTATCCTGCTATTACTATCACAATGCTCAACCAGTGAGGTAGTATATGTCGATACCAATTTACTATATTTACGATGTTTTAAGACAAGTTCAGCAACCTTTTTACCTTTCTCTGTAGTACCATAAACCTCACCTCGTTGTAATCTCTCTAGCGTGTCTTTATTAGTCTTGTACAGACCACTTTTGCCTGTTTCTACATCTACAGTACCCCACTCTCTACCAAATAAAGTGTTCAACCAAGTTGTAGATGCAATATTGGCTCGTGGACCGAATATTGCTAAGAACTCTTGTTCTATCTCTTTAATCTGTGCAGACATCTCTACACCAGCTTTTCTGATTTTCTCTTTATCTACTTTGAAACCGAAATGCTCAATTTCTTCTACGATACGCATGATTGGCATCTCTAGTTCATGAAAAACTTTCAATAGCTGTTGACTAAGTTGTGGGTATAGAACATGCGCTAACTGTAGAAGATACACAGCATCATCGATAGCGTACTTACCCATCTGCCCAACAGGTACATCAGAGTTTCTGTCATAGCTACTGAACTGAGAAAAGCTCCCCATATCGTACTCTAGGACTTCTTTGACTAGTCTTTTTAACCCATGCCCACCCATGCGATCAGGATTCAATAACCAACTGACACACAACGTGTCTAGTATCTCTGTGAACTGATAAACATCGTAACCCGTATTACGCAAAACTTTTATGTCAAACTTTGCGTTATGAATCCATATTTTATGTGACTTATTGTAAAACAAGAACTCTAGGAATGAATAGTAGTCATGGACGTTGCTTGGCTCTATAGCGAACAAACTATTGTCCGATGTGTGTGCCACAGGCACATAATAGCCAAGATATTGGTCGTTGTGTTTAAAGGCTAAACTGAATCCAATCATCTGTCTATCGTGACTAAGGCCATCTGTCTCTGTATCGAAAGCGAACTCGGTGATTTTACTACTACTGATAAACGCTTGTAGCTCATCTAATAAAGCTTTGGTGTATATTACTTGTGATTTCATAGTAAAACCTTGTTTTTATTGTTCTTAATTTCCCATAGGAAGGGGCTTCTATTTGGCACGAACAAGCCCCCCTGCTTCGCGTTGGGTGTAAAAGGATAACCACCCTGCCGTATGTATCTAAAAAGGAATGTTTCCGTTATTGTCGTCTTTTACATAACCGTATTGTTGTGGCGGTTGGTTATTAGTCTTTTCTTCATATCTTATATCTCTAGGATGATACTTTTGTTGTTCAGGCATACCCCAACCAGATTGTTGTGGAGGTGGTTGAATAGACTGTGCATTATAATTAGCCCACGCAGATTGTTGTGGCGGGTGTTGTGGGGTAGATTGATTAGGTTGTTGAGCACTTGAAAAATCGTCTTGATCGGGCGAGGTTATCTTAATCAACTCATCTCTAGTTTTAGGTTTAAGGATCTCAAAATAATCATAAGGTTTATGGATCTCTGGGTTATAAACCTCTGATTGTCCAACATGCTCAAGTAGGCTTCCTGCTCCAGGCGACTTATCACCCATGCGACTTATACGAAACTTTTGGCCTTGTAGGCTCCCATGCGTGCTGTAAAAACGCTCTATTTGCTTCCAAACAGTAGAACTACGTTTAACAACATACATTACAACCTCATCTTTGTGAGTATTGTTTTTACGGTCTGTCCACTCAGAATGATCAATGACTGTGAGAGCTGCCACTTTGCTAGCTCTGTGACCAAGTTCTTTTAGAAAATCTTGACTATCATCAGTCGGACGAGTAAACCAGTTGCGCCAATGCCCATTCATATTTAGATTATACTCCATATATTGTATCGGCGTAGGAATCTCAGTACCGTTAAAATTAATTGTTGCAGGATCTACAAACGTAATCATTCGCTCAGTATCGTTTTTCATCCAAAATCTACGAACTCTGTCGCTTGTTTCACTCTTAAAAGCACTATCATTATTGAACCAACTCATTTCTTGAACTCCTCGTCATATTGTTGTTGGTTCTTTGTTTTTAACAGACTATATTACATATGTAAAGGTGTTTTTAAAACATCCTAGAATTACTGATCACTGCTATTATCTGTTCGTCATTACAATCACCAAAATCCTTCTTACCCACATCACCAATGCAACACACACTAGTCATAATCTTTTTATTCAGTTTTTTATGTGCCTGTCGCATACCATCATATCCAGCTTGGTCGTAATCGAAAGCTAGAATAACCTCTAAGGAACACTTAATTAATATCTCTGCTTGTTTATCACTAAGCTTGCTACCCAAAATAGACACAACGCCGTACTGGTCTTGCAGACCTGCATTCATGATCGCTTGGTCCGCTCTCATGGCATCCATACTGCCCTCGACTACTACAATTTTTTTGTGGGAGTTTATCAACTGAGAGCCTAACAAATGGTCGCTCTTTTTAAAATGCCAGTAGTTGAAATATTTTGGATCATTTTTGCTTGGGTTTATAGCACGACCCACCGCGCCCCAAAGATTGCCCTTGAAATCTCGTATAGGTATCATCGCTCTATTACGCTTTTGGTCTATACCCACGCCCCAACGCCTACCTGTTTCTAGTGCGATGTTGCGAGACAAAAAATACTTACTAAACATGTTGCCATACTGCGCCCACTCAACCTCATCAATCGGTTGTGGTGGTGGCTCCGGTTTTTTAAAATAACCTACTTTTGATAAATTACTTAAACCTAATTCTAGGAACTGCTTCTCTAGTTTATTACACTCATGTAGTGCAGACGACCACGCTTTTTGATTATGCGAGGCTAGTCGTTTATACAAATAACTCAACTGACCACATTTAAAACCGCACGTAAAACAGTTAACCAACACTGCGGTATCCGTAACTTTTATACCCATGCTCGGTTTTGCGTCATAAACTCCTTTATGTAAAGGAGAGTACTTAGCCAATGGACACGGTATACTAATGTTACTAGCACCAACTCTAGTTCTGAATCCTGATTTCGATAACAAGTCTAATACAGCTAATTCTTTATTCATTACCACTCAACCCCCGCTGTAAACTCGTCTTGGATCTCTCCAAACTTCATGTTACCAATATCCCAATCGCACTCTATCTCAGGACGACTACCCTCACGCTGTTTAAGCACTTTTAATGTCATTCTCTTGTTAATCGCTTGATCTTCGTCTTGGAATAAACCAAGGATCACGTCAGCATCTCTAGCAATGTCACCACCACTAATATTAGCTGAATTGCCCTTTGTATTATCAGCCTGTCGGTTAAACTGGACAGTAGCGATGATAGGTACACAAGATTTCTTAGCAAGTTTCTTCAAATCTCTACTGATGTTTAGTAGACGTTGCCACCCATCTCGCGCACGTTGATCATCGTCCATTAAATACATACCATCAATATATACAATATCTGGCCTATATCGTTCGATCTTAGCTGCCACATGAGACACACCACCCGATTCTTCACCAATGATGTTAAGCTTACCATCGTTAAGGGTATTTAACTGTGATTTCCATTCACTCTGTTTGTTAGGGTTTAATTTACCGCTTCGCAGCTCTTGATAGTTTAGTTGAAACTGTAATGCATCAAAACGTCTAGCCACCTGCCACGATGGCATCTCTTTTGTGAAATACAGTACATTTACCCCGTTCTTGATATTCGCGTGGGCAAAGATATTTGTCAACCAAGTCTTACCAATACCCTGCCGAGCAACGATAAGTATTAACTCTGAATCATGAAAGCCTTGGGTAGCCTCGTCTAGGGTATTAAATGGAGTTCTATACCCATCTATACCTTCCTTATCTTGTAGCTCTAAGTATTTTTGATAACGCAACTCTGCACTAGCATTCCAGTCTAAGTCTGACTCAGATGTATTAGCATCTTCGATCTCACGTACAGCATTACGAAGATGGTCTACTGCTTTATCTACGTCTCTACTATTCAGTGAGTTATACGCCTCTTGTACTGCTTTAAGAGTCAATGTAAACGAGTACTGTTTTTTTAGTTGTTCAACATAATAACTCAGAGGTTCAGATGGAGGGAAGTCCCACTCGTAATCAGGGAACTCAATTTGCATAGCATCTGAGGACGGCCCAAGACCATGTACTTTCGTAAATCTTTGGGCAAACTCAAACATATCTTTGTAACGGCCTGAGAACATTTCAGCAGTGACTCCACTTTCGTAAAGCTCTGCATAATTTTCTGGGTCCATAACAATTTTGTCGAATATAAGTCTTTCAATATCTTTCATGAATATCTCCCTGTATTCAGTGAATATAGTACTATGTCTCTTGAGACTAAATTTGGGTCATCTACTACAAGCTCTACTGCTCGCTGATCCCTACGTAAAGCTTCTTTACACTCGTTAAACGAATTAAACGATAGTTTATCATAATCAATTAAATCTACATGTTGTGTTGTATTAATATAAACAATCACAGGTTTTACAAAATACGAGACTGCCCAAAGCCAATCTTTACGTATCACCTTGTACTTTTTTGGGCCAACTAACAAAACCCTACCGTCTTCGCGTATAAGCACATCTGAATGTACCCAAAGCGTAGGGCTTTGAGTATTAGATAGACTACCCCTAAGCATTTGATAATTCCTTAGCTTTCTCTGCGCCCATAAAGCGTCTACGGTCATCGCCTTTCATCTCTACAGCAATCATACACTCCATCGCTAGTGATGCTGCGCTTTGCTTATAACGCTCTTTAAACGCTACAGGCGTAAGATTAGTAGTCACAATAGTAGGTCTACACTCTCTACTGCGCTTTCTCAATAAGTTCTCAAAACAAAGCTCTGCAAACCCAGAACCCTTGCCGGAGTACTCTTTACCTAAGTCTTCTAGTAATAGGAAATCTACTCGCTCTACACGCTGAACAACGCTATTCTCGGTGTCAAAACGACTACCATCTATATATGCTAGTTTAAGTTCGTCTGACAATATGCAGAATGTGCTGTAACCAGCTTTTGTTATCTCTTTTAACAATGCACAACTAGCGTATGTCTTACCTACACCATTGTTGCCGTACAAGAACACACCCCAACCTTTTTCGTAATTAGACTTTAGGTCATTCATATATTTCCTAAACACATCCTTGGTTGTGCAGTTAGGCACATTCTGCATACTTGCATCCCAATATCGTCTACCAATATTCATGCGCTGTAAAATTAGAGAATTTAAGGAACTTAATTCTTTAGGATAATTTGTTCTCTGCACTATCTTCATATAACACCTCAATGTTCTTTCTGTCGATTTTGAATTTACTTGCTAGCGATCTAGCGACTCTAATCGTGTCTGTATTACGGACACGCTCGGATCTTATCTTAGGACGGCCCATGCCACGTGAGCCACCCCATACAATTATAATTGAGTAACCAGCGTAAACCTTTATTTGTAACTTATTCTGCCTCAACAAATGTTGTGCTGAATAACGCAGGCTACTGTTAGTACCAATTCGATGTCTGTGTAAGTCTATTCTTAACCCCATCCGATCTCTCCTCCAGGCTGAGTTTGTTCTTCTTTATAATGCGTACCCCATGTTGGCTGACTGTTTAACTGACCGTCAATTATAAAAGGGAAAAAGGCATTTCTAAAACCCCAAAAGATAGGCATCGATGGGTACCCTTTGATGTTAAACTGTGGCGCAAGTTGTTCCCAATTCTGTACAAAATGAGATATCACTTTAGCAACCACTTCAGCCCCATAGATCTTAATCAATTCTTTACCTTGCTTCAAGTCTCTACCAAAAAATCTAGGCGCAGGCGATTTCCAGTCTTTTTTGTCCCACTCACTAGCTAGAAGAAACTCTAAATCCTTCACATTGTATTTATCAGCACTCTTATCTAAGAAAGACTGTAATCGTTTCCAGTGTTGTGGTTTAGTGTTCACAGGCACTCTAGTAATGCTCTTATCGAGAGCGAGCTGGTTATTGACATCAACAAGCCTACCTAGTTCACTTTTATTTGACTTTTCAACAACTTCTTCAGGCTGCACAACACGATTACTAGGAACATTTGCGACATCACGCAGTGATGCGATTAATGGACTGTAATCATACACATTATGCTTACCGTCTTGAGACGCTAATAAGTAACCTTTATAACGTAAAGACTTTAGATACATACGTATCGTCTGCTCAGATTTACCTGTTTTTTGTGCAAAATAAGCTGTAGTCGGGAACTCTTTCTCACCAAGCCACACGTAGTCTAGCAGATGCATCACCAGCATAGCTTCTTCTAGCGTAATATTCAACATACGATAATTTGCTAGGAATGCACGAGAAAAAGGTGCAAAACCATACTCGTTAAGGCCACTCCAGTCTAACATAATGGTGTCTCCTTTTTAGTATAATCCATCAAGTCAACATCAACCATAGGCTCATCCCCTTTAACCATACGCCCTAGTTGTGCCACAACCGCCTTATCTTGGCTCTCTGTGGCTACGTATAGAAAGATTGCTTCAACAACCATGTCGGCTAAATTACGGCCTGCTTGGTATTTAAGGTCAATGACAAGTTGTTTCTTGCCTGCATCAAGTTTTATCATTTTGTTACTCCGAAAAGATACGATAGATAACAAGTACTAAAGTACAGAACACATGTCAATAGATTTTATATATGTTTTTTATATATAATATACTAAATATAAACTTCATATATAGCTACTGAGTACTTACTACCTGTTAATACGTGTCTTTGTACCCACTCACCCACTCTAAAGGGCATTGCCCCTCCTGACCGTAAAATAACCACAACAGTCTTAGAAGAAGCCCTATCTAGCGTGATATCGGTTGCTTTATCAAAAGTAAACATTTCTTCAGACTCTTTTAAATACGAAGTTTCTCTTGAGTTATAAGTAGTTATAGCCCTACCGATTAAGTTTGTGTAGTAAACACCTAATGTAGGTACGTGATCTCTTTTTAAAATTTTCATAAAACCCCAAACTATGTAATTGTGACTTTTCAACAACTTTACGACATAAAAAAACCTAGTTTTAGGCTAGGCTTCACTTATATATTATAAGAATCTATTATATATATATATATATGTAAATCATGGTCTGAACTTTAACCATTCATACCTTTTACGTATCTGGAGATAGTTCTTAACATCATCATACATGTATGCCTCTTGCTCTAAGCTGATCATTCTGTACGCCATATAAAAGCTCTTATACCGTATTAGCCCTATAACAAAATCAATAGCATAAATAATTAAGAAACCTATAAAAAAGGTCTCTAAAAACTGCTGGTAATGTATAGTCTCGTGCCTTCTAGTTTTGTTTGATATCTTACCTCTACAAAATACTACAAAAAAAAAGGTTATGGCAGAAATCTTAAATGGCGCAATATATGATAAATAAACAGGAATATTACTATCCTCTATAAATATCGGTGAAGAAGATTTAAACATATAGATAACGACCTAATCAAATTGGACTAGAAGGATAATACTATGATTCTCAGTACTAACCCCTGTGCCACTGTGCTTAAGCCCAGCACCGATGGTGTCCCCTGCATTGAACGATAGATTTAAAGTATCTGCTACCCCAAAATCACCAGTGGATGTTGTTACTACATCAGCACCAAAATTAGTGTAATTACTATTAGTTTTTATAGGGTAAGCAGTGAGTGTTACATCATTTGTGTAGCTTGTGCAATCATACTGTACTGAAATGTGCTTTATCTTCCCTGCTAGAGGCATATAATAACCTCTGCCATTTTGACTACCATCTACAGTGTTAGCTGTCAAATTAGCTGTTTGGTTAGTTACAGTAGCATTGTAGCCAAAGATAAAAGACGTGTATGAGGCAATATACTCTTTAAATTTAGAGGCTTTTATTTGCTTCATAGTACCGCCATCATTCACTACTATACCATCATTGTCCTCTATACCTAAGTTATAAATAGACGCTGACGAACCGTCTAAAACATTTAGTTCTGCCCCTGTAGCTTTTACTAAAGTCGTCCCCAACATCAAACCGCCAGTACTACCGTTATGGTCAGTTATTCTAACCTTAGAAGTAGCAACTCCTGTTACTGGGCTTAACTGTAACGCTGTTCTAGTACTATTATTTGACTTAATTTGGAACTGCATATCTGCAGATTTACTAGTGTTAGTTCTATCAGTAAACTTACTCAGTATAGAAGATACCTCTGTATCAGAACCGTTGCTATCGTTACCATAAAACTCTATTTGGCCTATTGTGTCTTGGTCTGCATCATGATTAGTGTGGTATATTCTTAAAGAAGGCCCTAATGCGTCAGTACCATTACTCTGTAAAGTAAACACAGGTTTACCGCTAGTATCTTCCCCTGACTTCATTGTTAGCGTCACGCCATTTGATGTAGTACTATGACCTAACAACGCATCTCTATCTGCACCGAAAACGACTTGAGCACTGTCTGATTCTAGTACAATATCGTTGTTAACAATTACGTCCCCATTCTCAGACCCATCTAAACGCATTACTTCTTTAGCAGTCGAACCATCTTTGCACTTAAAAATAATATCAGAATCACTACTAGTGTTCTCAATAATTAAGTCTCCACTAGTTTGTGTGATTTGGTTTGTGTTTAGATCTAAATCAGCAGATAATTGAGGATTGTTATCACTTGATAGAGAGCCTCCAGCTGCGTCTTGGAACGTAACTGAACCGCTACCATCTGTAGTGAGCACTTGAGACGCACTACCATCTGAAATAGGGAGAACATATGCACTAGCTGAAGACTGATTAGAGGCGTTGCCAATAAAAAACTTGCCCTGATCTAAATTAGGTGTAGCAGCTGTACGACTTGCACCGCCGACTTTGATGACACCCTCAGTTGCGTGTTCACGCACAACTTGACCAATATCTTGTAGTTTACTGGAGGAACCCGTAGGTGCTGTTAAAGTTAGCGAACCTGCTGTCGTACTAATGTACACAGTGTCGCCAACTATATTAGTACCTAGAGCGGACGTATTTAGCCCTGTAAGGTTTCCAAAAGAGGTGACGTATACTTCAGCATTGTTATTTGACGAAGCCTCCGTAAGGCCCACACAAGGCATTTTATTAGCATCATCTGCATCTGCTAAAGCGATTGTAGGCACATCACCACTCACACCATTGATGTAGACTGCAGACCCCTTAGCTACCGTACCTCCTGTCGTGTTTTTTGCTTTAAAACGCACAGCACCCGTCAAGTTACCTGCAAAATCGGAGGAATAGACAGCAGAGAATGGGCTTGCCTCTGTTCTTAACGTATCTTCTAGTTGTTTGCCTTTAATTTTCATAAATCTGAATCCTTAAAAAAAAAGGGATGTATCTGCAAAAATAGCTAGATACACCCCCTTTTGTTATTATTTAATCTAGCAGTCTATGTTATAGATTAAATTGAAGCATACACAAAGTCAATTAGATCATCAGTTGCAAGCGAGAACGAGCTAGACCCATTCCAATATAGGACATCTGTCGCTACAATCGCACCCAAGGCTCTTGCTGAAGAACCTGTGTCACCAGAAAAATAACAGTCTTTGGTTTTATCACCAAAACCGACTTCAGCTGCTACACCATTTACAATAACACGAACAATACCAGATGATGCTGGAGTATTAGTAATAGCTAAACCAGTCGAAGTAGCGTCTGCTGTGACTGCGCCAGTTGGGTTTTGACTAAGATCACTACCGAACATGATTGGAGAAGCAAGACCAGCACCACCTTTGATCGCAATACTGCCACCAGTATGTAGATTTACTTTAAGACCGTTCGCGTCAGAGGACAATGATGTGTCGGGTTTTTGAACAATTAAATCCCCACTACTATGAGCTAAACCACCGGTAGACGCAACATTAACGCTTAACTGACCGTTTGTTGCAGTCAATCCAGTGTTTGCAACTTCAGTAACTAAAGTCGCAATAGAGAGTTCTTCAGTAGCATTACTAACTACAGCTACTAGAGAGTCTGACGCTACTGTTACAGAACTACTGTCTGTCAATGTTGTACCGTCTAATTTTAGACCACTCGCACTAACAGCTAAACCGCTGTTGCTATCAAGATCGACACTTAGTGTAGCACCGACTTTAGATAAACCGTTACCCGCACCAACGGCACCAGCACCTGAGAATTGAGTATATGTAATATTGTTAGTACCGATTGTTGGATCACTGTCATGAGAAGCCACAAACCCACTATCAGCATTTGTAGTACCCTTTTCTACGAAACAGAAAGAGCCTGGAGATAGTTCAGCAGATAGATTAGAATCGTCTGCACGAGTAAGGGTTAATGTAGTTTGATCTAACGCACCTACCGTATAAATACCGTTCACAGTTTGATCAAGACCACCACTGTTAATATTAATACCGTCTTTGATCAATACACGATCACCCGCAGATAAGGAAATTGCGTCTAATGTAAAAGTATCTGCGTCCGCATCAAAACCACCATCGCCGTTTGCAAAAACGATCGTTTGAGCAGTTACTGAGCTAGAAGCAGTAGTTGTTATTACTGCAGTACTAGCAGCTACTACTGAGTCTTTAATATCTAACCCTTGTACTTGACCATCAACATATCCTTTAGTTGCTGCATGACCGTCTTGAGTCGGTGTAGCAACAGTTAAAGTACCGCTTGAAAAGTCAAAATCGCCTGTTAGATCTAGTTTTGATGCAGGAATACTACCTGAAAGTTTTGCACTTGTAACTGATGAATCTTTTAATTCACGAGTGTCAACTGTAGCTGATGCTAGCTGTTTACCTTTGATAAAAGCCATTGTAAACTCCTATTTTTAAATAACTTGAGCGATATCACTGTTTTGATAATCACTACATTTTGAAAAAGGTTTTAGTAAGATACCGCCGATCTCATTAGCGTTTGCCACAGACGCATGAACACTACTACTATAAGCGGTAGAATTCTGTGCAGAAACTGAACCAAATACTCTACAAGAGCTAATATCTTTATAAACTAAATTACAGACATGGTTAACGTCTTCAACATCACAACATTGAAAAACTGCGTCTGCTACATCAACTACGGTATCGTGCACTATTAAAATACTGTTACTTTTGTGTTTTACTGAACTATGTGCGGGTAAGCTGCCACTACGTTTTCTTATTATACTCATTATACTACCTAAACAAAATTCTTACAAGGCCACGCACAACACGTGAAGCTAGCATTAAGATGAGTACAAATGTATAAACAAAACATAAAACAATCCTTGCTAATAAGCACTAAGACCATGAATCGTTGTCTGTGAATTCAACATCTTGTGCTACCGTTGCAGGGTTTTGGTAGAAGCTTGCCATTAATTGCTCTCTTGCAGGATTGATTGTTAATATCTGATTTGAATTGTCAGAGTCTACTATTATAGTTTTTGTATTATTTAATAACCTACTTGGCAAATTTATAGAGTATGGGTTTGTGTTCTCATACCTAACATTTATTGTTTTTCTAGCTGAAACATTTTTATTTGCTTGATTATATTCTGAAGCAGAACTGTTATTTACACCTATAGAGGCAAAAAACAAGTTAACATACCCAGAATCTGGGGCAGTTAGGTTATTATCAACATTAATTGTCTCATACGAGTTCATAAGCAAAGAACTGCTATTTTTGTCATAATCACCGTCAAAAATGCCCTTAATATTTACTGTTTTAAAAGACGTAACATTTTTAACTTTGTCAGGACTTTGACTTACATTAACATTAATAGTGTTTGAATATTGTACTACTTTGTTAACTCCATGATATGACATAAAATAACCCCTTCTTATATACTGAAAGAACCAGAAATTGTTATTGGCCCTGGGCCTGTAACAGTAAGACCTACAGTCGTATCTGCGGAATTTGATGTAGTAGTCGTTAAAGTTTTTGAGTTATTGGTGGTGAACTTAGCATTTGCACCATCAATTTTTAAAATAACGCTTTTTGCAATTCTTGCAGAACTACTATCATACGCATTAACTGTAAGATTAGTGCTTATATCACTACCGGAATAAGTTAGATTCTCGTTAGCGAAAACAATAGAAACGGAACTAGGCAAAGAATCTGATATCAACTTAACTTTATGTGGAATAAAATAATAACTAGCAGATAAAGCATCCCCTGATTCATTTGCAAGATTAGCTGAACCGTCTAAACCAAAAAGTCTACCAGCTGCGTCTTGGGTCAATCCGATGAAATTACCTCCTTCAGAGGCTGTTTCTGTCCAACCATTACTCCATGTATAAATTTTACAGTTCCCACTAGAGATAACAGCAATTTTGTCTCTATTGTTATTCAAGTGGATAAATTCTAAACTATTAACTTGTACACTGCTGTGATACGTAAGTGTAGACCAGTTCGATGAATCTATTGCATAGGTAACTAAATTCTTGGCAGTTGATGAGTTTCTTGCAAGATTTGTAGGATTACCGTACGAAGGAAGATGGTGTAAATAGTAATCACTCCCTGTCTTAGTAATCCATGAGTTAGAACGAGTCCCAAGCGAATCATCATTATTGTGTAATAATGAAGGAGCTATATAGTCAGCAGCACTGCCTGATCCGTAAGTCATAGTGCAGTTTGCAATAGAAACTGATCCCGCATTTGAATTTGCAGACTTGTCCCACTTTGTTCTTATAAAAGTAACCACATCGTTTGCATCACAGCATGGATAAAATGAATAATATACATCACCTTCTCCACTAATTGTACTATTGTAGAATTGAGTTGGTCTAGGTCGCATCATTGGTTTAGCTGCTACTGATGCTGTTGTTAGATTAGACGTAGTTAAAGTCGCAACGGTAGAAGCACTATTAGTGGACACGTCATATGATTCAGCAACAAGTAAATCTGAAGATTTTGTAGCACTAGTAGCGGTCGCTCTTGCTGAGTCTGTTTCGTTATACTCAAAAAACATTAATGTATTGTCATTGTTTTTACCGCCGTAATAAAAACACGCAGACTCTATATAACCTTGAGTCCCTGACCCATGATTTGTAGCTAAAACTGACGAAAGCGAGTTTATTGCGAGCGTACCGTCATCAACACTAGTTGTATAAGAGGCTCTATATACGGCATTTTTGAAATAATCATCTCTATAACTACTGCTGGAAGATCCTGTGCCTCTAGTATGGAAATAAAAATATTTATTTGCAGTATCAACATAATAAACACTTACAGCAGACTGCAGCTGGGTATTACTGTTTGTATTACCGCCATTATCTAATGTTCCTTGTGTATACGCTGAAGGGTTAGAGAAGTCGTCACCTTCGACAAAAATATAATGTGTCTGTGACTGCCCTGCGTAAGCAGTGTATACATGGAAAAGAATTAAATGAAATTTGTTTGAACTTGCGTCTTCAAAACTGTACATCGTGCTTGTTCTGTCGACAACATTACCGTCTTCTAAGTTCAAGTCTCTATTTTTTAGCATATAGCTGTCGGCTTTAGAACCAAAGTAGCCCGCTGTGTTTTGCCAAGATGAATCTTGACCACAAATAATCATTGGCCCTTTAGAAACTACACAATTTTGAACAAAACCTAAATTCGCTGTTACTCTATTCTTTTTAAATATAGATAAATCTTTTTTAAAAATTGGAAATAGACTGTTATATTCGTGTGGCTGATCATTAATCCAAACAGTTTTATCTGCTGAAGGATTAATAACTATACCTGTGTTTGTCTCATTCGTATGAATATTGTTAGAAACTTTTAATACATTAAAACTTTTTAATAAAGCCATAATTATTAACTCCTTTACTGATCCTGCTCAAGTTGTTTTGCGTGCTTTGTTGTTAAAAACCATTGATAGGCTTCATCCATATCTGTAAACGCTACATTATCTGGACTGCCAGGTATTGAAGGATTACCGATTGTAGTTGTTAGTACTTTATCTTCATGGTCTTTGATAATCAAATTCCCGCCTTCAAGCTCCAAAGAAACATTGATAGGATTTGATTCAGCATCTGTGCCAATTTGGTATAACATTAAAAATTCCTTTTCATAAGTACATAAATGAGATTATAGCATCGCTACCAGGATGCACACTAGTAACCGTTGTTATTGAGTACGTAATTTTGCTTCCTGATATGATTTCTTCGTGAAAACCACTACCAGTTTCAGCTTCAATAGTACTAGAGTTTAGAACTAAATCACATAAGACTGTTTCATTACTTTCACCTTTGTTTTTATAAATCCTTAAAGTGGTACTACCCGTACCAGTTGGAGTTGTGTAGGATTTAATTTTAATTTTAGTTAGATTTATGTTGTTTTGAGGGACCCAAGGTGTTGTACTATCTTGTACGCCTAAATCCTTCGTTATATATAAATCTTTCTGTAAAGTGGGTCTGAATAAATATGCCATTTGCTTAAACACCTTTTGCATCATATAAAATAAACAGTCTAATTTCAATATTAAACTAGTTCCCAGCTTCTTGTAGAAGCGTCTTCTAGTGAAGCAACGAGCGTAACACTTTGGTTAATAGTTGAAAGTGTTACATCATTCGTGGAACCGTCAATTTTGTCAGAACCGTCTGCTGATATTGTTATAAAATTCACATTATCTTTAAGTTTCACTCTAATTTCTTTGTTATCATTACTTTCAGATCTTGGAGGAAGCGACATTGTTACGGCCCCTAGAGAAGTTTTTACACCGTAATGGTACGAAACATCTGCAGTAAATGAAGAAGTTTTTAGCTCATACGTAAAACCACCACCGCTTGCAGGGTCTACCCAATCAAGGTTCCCACTAGCATCGGTTTTCAGTACCTGATCATCACTACCCAAAGCATTAGGGAAGGTTAAAGTGTAACTAGCTTGTGCTGAATGAGGTGGTCCTTTTAAACTTATACCATGTGAATTGTTTTCACAATTTAAAACAACCTGTCCACTCCCACTTGTCGCGTTACCGTGAACTTTAACTTTACCACTCCCATTTGGCACAAGATCGATGTCTGCATTAGACGCAGTGACTATGCTGTTCGATGACACATCAATATTAGCACTAGCATCTAACTGTACTACGTTGTTTGCACTAGTACCCACATCCTGTGTAGACGCACTGCCTAGATTGCCAATTTGAGTATCGACATAAGACTCGGTAGACATTTCAGCAGTATTAAATACTAATTTGTTACTACCGTTAACACCTAGTGCGAATTCTGTATCTGCGCTATTAACGAATTTTAAACTATTGTCACTTAAGAATAGATGGCGTACTTTATAATCAGCACTACCAATATCATAAGAGGCGTTACTAGCTGGTAGTATATGACCATTTGATGTAATGTCCCATCTGCTAGTATTATCTGTTTTAAAGTTGATAGTTCCATTTGCGCCTGTATCTGTAACAGTAACCTCACTATCACCTTGTGAAATAATATTTGATGTTGAACCAGAACCGATATATGTCTTTAAATCAGACGCAGGTATCTTTTTCATATAACCCGCATCGTGAAGTAAAATACCATCAGTATCTGCTATTGTTACTGAATTACCGACCGTTGTCCCGCCATCGAGCAGATTTAATTCTGTTGTTGTTAATGTTGCCCCACTTAAAATATTTAGTTCATTACCACTAGCAGTTACATGGGTATTTTGTATTTTTAAACCGCTATTGGCATCGGAAAGAATATTAACAAAACCCTTGCCAGTTGCTGTAGTGCTACCTTCTAACCTCATAACAAGAGCATTACCACTATCAGCAGTAACATAGAACTCCCTATTACCTCGCACAGAACCAGACGTATTGTTTAATATTCTAGTTTGGTCAAAGGCTACTGTCGCTAAAGAACCACCACTGTCTTTAGCTTGGTAAATCATTTGATGGGCTACATCGCTGTTTGCATCAGAACCATTATGTTTGAAATACATTTTTGGCCCAGTTACACCGGTACCGTCCGCTTGTATGTTCAAAACAGGCACACCAGACGTACCTGCGGGAGCTTTCAACACTAAACCCGTATTGTGTACATGTGTAAGCTCAATTTCACTATCTGCACCCCACTTAATCACTGATGTATCTGAGTTGAGAATTATATCGTTATTAAATATCGCAGTACCGCCCTCTGACGCATCAAGACGTAGCATTTCAACACCAAGTGATCCGTCTTTACCTTTGAAGACAATATCAGTATCAGACCCTTGTGCATCTACAGTAATATCGCCTACTGTAGTGACAATATCCACAGCACTATCCGCTTCCCCTACTTCGTCCCAAGCTACTGATGCCGAGCCTGTACTCTGTAAAGCTTCCCACTGAGAATTTGTGTCTGAATAGGTCAACACATAGCCATCGATGCCTGAGCCTGCTGTAAACGACACATCACTTAAAGAGTTCAAACCCGTTGGTATTGTCGGTTTATTTGCTAGATCGGCATAATCACCTGATGTTGCTACCGTAGCAAGACTAGGTGTACCGCTTACTTGACTATAATTAAGCTGTGCGTTTACAAAATTAGTACCATTGTGGACAACTACTTGGTCTGAGCCAACACTATTGATGACAACATCTGATAAATCGTTTAATTCACTTGCACCACTCGGAAGATTTGTTAATAAACTTCCATCTACAGCAGGTAGTTTAGATGTAGCAGGATCTAAACGTACTAAATTACCAGCACTAGTGCCATGATCTAAAGTAGCACTAGTACCTAGTCCGAGATTAGTACGCGCATTGGTAGCATCTGTCGCACCTGTACCACCACTACCCACAGGTACTGTACCACCTGTGATTTCTTGACCAGTAATCGTCAGATAATTTGTATTTGCTAAAGTCACGTTAGTAGAATTGTCAGTACCTGAAGCATCCACACCTAAGTTAGCTCTAGCAACGGCAGCAGTTGTAGCACCAGTACCGCCACTTGCTACAGGCACTGTCCCGCCTGTGATTTCTTGGCCTGTAATCGTTAAATAATTTGTATTTGCTAAAGTCACGTCTGTCGAGTTATCTGTACCTGAAGCATCCACACCTAATGCTGCTCTAGCCCCTACAGCGTCTGTCGCACCAGTACCGCCTAAACTAAGAGGCACAGTACCAGAGGTGATCTCTTGATTAGTGATTGACAAATAATTATTAGCAACATTCGCTAATGTCACATCTGTTGAGTTATCAGTCCCTGCTACATCAACACCTAGGTTAGTTCTCGCTTGCGATGCATCAGCAAGGTCATTTAAATTATTTGCTTTCGCAAGTTTTGTGCTATCTGTCGCAGTAACATTGGTTAGCTGAGAACCATCTATAATAGGTAATTTACCGTTTGCATCTAACTGCACTACGTTGTTCGCACTAGTACCCACATCTAGCGAAGCACTAGTGCCGAGTGTAGGCTTGTTTGTTAAATCAGCGTACGAACCACTAAACAAACTAGGTAGATTTGTTAAGTCATTATAGCTACCGCTGAATAAACTAGGTTTATTTGCTAAATCATTATACGAGCCAGTAGTGGCTACTGTCGCTAGAGAAGGTGCGCCTGTAAGGTCGCCGTATGCCCCACTAGTAGCTACTGTAGCCAAAGAAGGCGTACCCGTAAGGTCACTATAAGCACCACTTGTAGCGACAGTAGATAAGCTAGGGGTCCCACTAATATCAGTGTAATCCCCTGTAGTTGCCACTGCAGATAAACTAGGTGTGTTGCTTACTTGGGTATAATCAACTGACGCATTTACCCAGTTAGAACCGTCATATTTAATAACCTCACCGTTGCTTAAAGTACCACTAAAGGAAAGCCCCTCGATACCACTTCCGATCGATAGTTCTGTACCGTCAAACTCTAATTTATTCTGTGCGTTTACACTTAAAGCTTTCGCCTCTGCACCAAACTTTAAACTATTGTTACTAAGGTAAATATCTCTTACTAAATTAGTAGCACTACCTATATCGTACTGTCCGTTTATACTCGGTAGTAAGTGTCCGGTAGAGATAGCCCAGCCACCATCTACTAAACTACCACTGCCATCACTCGTTTGGATAGCACCATTCGCACCTACACTCATTAAACTAGAGCTAGATTTTATCCAACCAGTACTTGTGTCTAAATATCTAAATATTACGGTCTCACCGTCCCCCACAGTGATATCTTGAGCTAAAGCATTTATATTATGCCCGTTACGCGACACCGTGAGTTGTTCTCCGCCTAACCGCTGTACTGAGATAACTTTACCAAGGGTAGATGTAGCGGGTAGTTGCATGGTAATCGGGGCAGACGAGGTGTCGATAGCATAAGCATTGTTATTCTCTAATGTACCGTTAGCACTAAGGTGCGATAATGGTAGATTAGGATTACTAGCGATAGTAATGTCCGCATTGTCATTTGTGATACTTATATTATCACCTGCAATCAGACTTTTATTTTGGAACTTGCCATCATTGTTTCGCACAAGTAGTTGACCTGTGATTGGGCCTGCGATGCTCACATCATTAAGATGATTAAGAGAAGTAACCTCACCGCTACCTGGAACAGAACCATATGCACTTTTTGGTGCATACCAAATCTCTACTAGTTCGTTAGCTTCCAAAGGAAATCTATTTAACCAAGTGACAGTAGCACTATTAACAGTATAATCTACACTAAATTCTGCCAGTACTGCATTGTAAAAAACTTTTAGTACAAAATCACCGTCTCGGTCGAGCATAGGCTGACTTGGTAAAACGAAAGTAGTATCGTTTGCATCTTCAATCGTAAATAAGACCTTTTCCCAGCTTGCATCTACAGGCACAGAAATAGGATTTTCATAAACTTCTACTTTATTAATATTAGGATAAACGTCTACTTTCATCTTGTAACTTCTCCCTCAATACGGCAACGGCCTTTAATTAGTTTAGTCACTACGTTTTGTGGTGAAGTGACCTCTAAATCGTAAACAGCAATACTTGGGGCTAAGTTCGCTGTCTGCTGGTAACCGATCGTTAGATTGATCGCACCTTGTTTTTCATAAATCTGAATCTGATCTGTATCTGAACTAGATAACTCTAAAAGCTTTACGCTTGCACCTGTAGAAGCTCTAATTTGCATTTTAGCCGAATAACCAGTCATATCGATGGGGTTATTGGCACTATTCTTCCAATATAAAGCTAGTTTATAAGTGCTTCCTTGCTCGATTGTTATGTTATAAACACCTGAAATCATTTACTAGCTCCTCTTTTTAGGCACTTCTTTAGTGCTTCTTTGAGTTTCTGCTCTTTAGACATACGATCTAAGAACCAGTTTTTAGTCACAGTGTAACTTCCATCTTGGTTCTTTATTATGTCTGACTTGTCAACAACTATTATGGTCGGCTTCTTGGGAGGAGGCTTCTTGCAAAAGTGCTGACAAGCTGTCATCATGATTAGTCCAAGCGACAGCAACGTCAATTTCGTTATATGCATTATACAGTGATTCCATCTCATTTTCTAATTCCTGATCATTAACCTGTGAGTCAGCGTCTAGTTTATCAGAAAACAAATTTAAAATCATTGGTACAAGTGTAGAAAGTATGCCGATAATTAATTCAATCATACGACTTTACGAACTCCCGTTGCGCCTACGTCTGTAATTTTTGCTAGTTCTTCATCGATCATATAGTGCAACTCTTGTGGAGCTAAATTAGGGTACATTTTCTTTAATCGATCATGTAGCCATTTTGCTTTTTCAGCACCAGAAATGTTGTGGGGTTCGATTTTAGCTCTACGAGCTGCCCACTCCTCTGCACCCGCAATACCAGAGCGAACCGCACTGCGTAACATTTCCTCTTTTTCAGCATTTAGTTTTATACCCATACGCTTAGTGAGTAAGGTTATTGCGTAACTACTAAGTGCAGTAAGTAAAGCACCGATAATCGGTAAAACCACTTCTAAAACTTCTTTTAAAATATCTTCCATCTTAACTTCCTTATTTAGTGCTTAGGATTGAGTAAGTTCTCACAGGAACAGGATCGGTTAAGCCAACAAGCTGTCCGTAATGATGTTCGTCTGTAGTAGAAGATGAGACACGATCACTAGGACGATTAACTTCAATAGTCGCTGTCACGTGGCAACCTGCTACTGGAGGCACATGCGTGAGGTCTTGAGTTGTATTAGTATCTGTGTACATATTAGCCCCATAGTGACCTGTATAAAGTACAAAAACAATCTCATGGTCTCCAGGCAGGGTTAACTCTGCGGAGGTGGGTATTTGGTCTATTAACCTAATAGGAGTGTTATTGTAGTCTACAGCAGTGTTCATATTATAATTAGCAGGATCATTATGGATCATATCTAGTTCTCTGACTAAATCAATCTCTATACCGCTGTTCATCTGTGTGTTCTCGGCACTCTTAACAGGATTGTCCGCCCCTTGCAATGCATTATGTAGAGCATAGTCAAAAGGATCTACTGTAAAAGTATCACCCACTGCTGTACGCTGATTCATCACTTGATTTATATGAACATGGCCTTCATAATCGGTTGAATTTACTAATTCTGTAGTAGAAACACTCGCTCTTGATTCTTGATCTAAAGCATCGTTCTGAAGAATTTTATGGGGCGCACCTGTCGTATCACTAACCATACCGTGAAGATGGCTTATATACGTATGATTTGGGTGTTGTAAAGCCCCCCCGCCTATAGATTGATTCATAGAAGCTAAATGTATAAATGGCTTACGATTAGGCTTGTCTGGTGTAGGTAGTTCTACAGGATTCATATTATTAATTCTATCGTGTGCAATAAACACCTCTGTTAAACTCTTAGGCGCACTAGGGGGATATAAATTGTCGTTAGCGTTATTCTCACCACCAGATGGCCTAGTATGTAAGATTCTTAAACTTGAGTTCATCAATAATTTAACTTGTAGTCCCATATTACTTAAAGAAGTAAAACACTTTAACAATGGGTCTGCATTTGCTGTGTAGGTACTGTATACATCAAAACTATCTCTTAAAACACTAGCACCTGTATTGTTATTGTGTACAAGATTATTCACAGTGCTTATCGCCCCAATACCTAAAACTAAAGGTGACATAAAACCAGTTCGTTGGTATAACTGAGACAAAGCAGTACCCGTATCTCCAACAAATAATGTATCTGTGGCTAAATCTGGACCAATCGCAGGCACTTGTTTCTTAGAAGGAGAACTACTATGGCTGTAAGTCGTTGACGGCATAGTAAAGTTGTAGTCATTTAGTAAAGAGTTACCTTGATTAACATCTAATGCGCTCGTATCAAAAGAAGTGCGTACTAGATCAACAATCCCTGCAACAGTAGTAGTACGGATCGCAGATCGCATAACAGGTACAGACCACACATTAAACTCTTGTCGTAAGAACTCCGGTAAATTATTAGTAGTCGTAGTGCCTTTTTCTTTTAACCAATATACATCTTGCTCGCTGTATGGTACATACGAGTCTTCTTTTGCATCTAATCTCCAATTCACATAACTACTATAATGGTCAATAACTGGGTGGAAGCCGATCTCAGGCGTATTAGAAGTATCACCTCCACCAGCATTTGAAACCATCCTAGATAATTGTTTTAAATAGAACCTATTTGCAGGTAAGAAAACAGGTGTTGGTCTTTGTAGGTGGACATCGGATGTTGGGTCTTCAGTCAAAGGTACGAATGGGAAAACAATACTGTTGTCTGTTCCTGGTACTGTGCCACCAACTCTATTAGGAATACTAAAAGTAATGTTGCTAACAGTTGTAGGGTTAACACCTGTACCTACTAAAGGTTGTGTACCGTGTACTGCATAAGAAAGTAAGTCCCTACCAGCAATCGGGTTATCATCGTCAAACTCTGTAGTACCTGTTAATGCAGCATTACCCATATTGATCGCACCTACATTCGAAGATGACGCACCATCGTCTAAATTTGAATAATTCAAGTTCTCGTCTAACGGGTTACTACTACCCTTGTAGAAAGAGTTAGGCGTGATTGCAGGTATAATTAGGCTTCTTCTCCCAAATTTAGGGTACAAAGTGTACTTATCTGTCGCACTTTGATCAAAGTTAGATCTGATATTCTCTTGTGCAGGATGATACCAATGGACGAAAGGTTGATGCTGGTAGCCAAAGGGTAAGTCTTTAGGATCTACATCGCCTACATTAACACTATCCCTAGTATCAAAAGTATTGACAGTAGTACTATCGAACACTTCCTCTGTTTTGTAAGGACTATTCTCTTGGACTAAAGGTTGCCCAATCGCGTTAAGCAGTTTTTGAGTATCTCCTAGCCCATGACTTACTTTCAACAACGCTTCAATACCGTCAGCCAACACCAAACTATTCTCTAAAACAGAATGTTGATGTTTAGGCATCGTCATCCAATGTGCAAGACTTAGTGGCTCAATACGCACAAATAGATTTAAATTATCTACTAGTAAGTTTCTAGGTATACCGCGACTATCTTGCCCATTTGGATAGAAGTCACCAATATGGTATCGTAGGCGCATCGCTGTACAACGATTAGACCATAAATCTAGTGGTACCCTTAGAGAGTGGGCGGCACCTTTTACGCTTGCCCATTTTTCATTACTTAAAGCAAAACGATTCCAAGGCCCAAAAAACAGAGACTCTCTAACCTGATTACCATCAGAACCACTATCAAGATTAGTATGTGCGTCTGCGTATGTTGAAACACCTTTGTCGTCTGGCACGTAATCTTCTATGAGTTGCTTAATCTCGAATTTTTGTTTCCCTGCAACGTCTGAACTGCCATTGTTATAACTAGGTATATAGTAATTTGTACTAAAAGATTCGACATAGTTAAAAAAGAAAGTATTGGTACCTAGACCACCATAACTATCATTAAAAGCATTTTGTGTGTCTAAGGGAACTTCGCCGCCTTTAAAAGGAAGCATAATAGGCATATTAGCAGTACTGTTATTAGTAGCAATGGTATCGTTAAAATAATCGCTTATACTATTGGGGAATGTTTCATTGTGATTGATGCCCAAAGGTTTTGGTGAGATCGTAAACAAGTCCATACTTTTATGTGCTGTAGTCTTAATAGCGAGTTTACGAAAGTTAATAGAATCTCTAACAGCTAAAGTCTGCCCAATACCTTCGTTCCACTGCCTAATCGAAGCATCAGTAGTATTGTTGTTATCTAAAAGATCCCCCTCTTTATGATAGAAAGACCAACCATAGTATTCAGCGTCTTTTGTCACTTCGTGAGAAGATAAAGTACCACGTTCACGCAGATAGTATGAAGGATCATCTTCGTTTAAGATATCAACCATCTTAACCGCACCATTACCATACCCAGCTTGTGTAATCTCAGTAGTTGTGGTGAAGATTTTATGATTTACATAACTCGGTATATTAACACCAGAGGAGGATTCACCAATACTTCTACCTAACCCATTTTGCCCCAATAACAACTGATCAATAAAAGACATATGTGATCCCACTGAAGGGAAAACCAAAGGTGCTACCCCGTCAATCAGTATGTCGTTATCTAAACCAAATAGAGTTCTTGACTGCATAATGTCTGTAGACATATCGGCTTGAGTCATCATTACTCTTGGTGGGGTTAGATAGCTTGGAGGATCTACATTAGCAATATCAGAACCGCCAGAACGGTTATAATTATTTGTTGTACTTAACCAAGCATGCACAAACGGAGGGGAACCACTAAAATCCGTATACATGCCTGGATAGAAGTACTCAGATAATGTCTCTTGATCCGCAGTGGCATTTACAGACTTAGACTCACTATGGAAAAGATTTAGAATCTGAATGTCTACATTTGAAGCTGTATGGACTCTTTTAACCATAATTGATTTTAAAAAGTGCCACATTAAGTTCTGTCTATTGGACTCTTGTGCAGAGAAAAAATGCATTGGTGATAAGTTAGCACTGTCATTGTATGGAGATACTTGGTTACCCATCGTTAACTTATTAAAAGTGCCAAGATGGTTTACATCTCTAACGAAAGTAGCTTGTAAGTAACCTACATCCAAGGAAGCCTTATCGTCTACACTGTCTAGCAAAGTTTGGTACTCTACGTGGCCTGCACTACTAAGTTGCTTAAAAATGTGCTGTAACTTAACACTAGTTAGTGCAGTATTATTTAAATTATCACCATCGATTGATTCATACACTAAAGCAACACGCACACACCATCTTAGCTGCGTTCTGTGCGTAGTCTCAAAACCTAAAGTACTACTTTCAATGTCTATATCTTCCGTACTGTTAACGTCATTCTCAAAAACTTGTACATAAGTCATTAACTTAGGCAACCTAGTCAAGCCCGTTGGCTTTGAACTAGTCTTGTCTGCTGTTAAATTATAAAGAGTTCTATATTGAGTAAGAGTGTTTGGTGGCACAATTATATACTGATCACCAACAGCTACAGGGTTTGCTAAGTTTGCGAACTTTATAGTGTCATTACTAGCCTCACTAATTTCAACAGAATTGCCAGCATTATTGCCACTAAGGAAATAAACTCTACAAGCCCCCTCTGTCATGCGAACAACACAAGGTGCAGTAGAGTCTGTAATATTATAATTAACCTGTGATCTATAATTTGGGTAATCAGAGTCAATAGTCGTATCTACAGAATATGAAGTTAAATTTAAATTGTTAAAATTTTTATTAGAGTCTTCTAAAAAAGTTGCACCACCAGAGGTAGAAACACTTGTAACAGTACCCTTTAAGATATAGTTAGCAAACTCTCTATCATCCCCATAACTTTCCCCTTGTGCAAGGATTTTTACTGTATCGAAGATGGTGAAATTAACGTACCCGTCCCCTTTAAAAGTATTTGTATCAACGACACCTAAATGTGTGTCTAATCTACCTAAAGAAAAAGAAAAGTTATCTTTGTTACGATTTGATAGAGGAGTATTTGTATCAACGGCAGTAATAGCCCACTCCCGATAATCTAACTGAGCAGGACCATAACCCATCTTTTCAATCAAAGCTGACCGAGATTGGCTCTCAAGAGTCGCAGATAGATCATTAAGGTCAACGTCTAAAATAGGCTTACCTTGTTGGAACTGGACTTTTGTATAGTTCTTAGAAGTATCTAAGCTGTGATTTGGATCACTTGAGTCTATTTTATTACCTGCCATTTAATTAACTCCTGTGTAAACTGAATGTTAAAACGATTTCTCGATCAATTATTAAGTGATTGTCTTTTACAATTAAAGGATGATCAATCCAATTAATCATTGTTCCTGTATTTGCACCAGCACCAGCATCTCCACCAAATAACCCAAACTCTCTTAAATTACCAATACCATTGTTTTGAGGTATTGTGACCTCTAATTTAATAATATTAGAAGGACCTTGTGGGCTTAAAGGCGTATTATTACTGCCTAAATAAGTAAAGTCTGAAGCATTTATTAGAATCCTACTATTAGTAATACTGCCCTCATCTAATAAAGTCGTAGCATCGTACGGTTTATTGATATTATTTGGATCACTCCAGTTGTTCGCACCAGCACCCAAAGCGAGGTATTTAATAGGGTTATAGTTACTAAATAACCCATTACCGCCAGCTAAAAATGTAGCTATCATTTCTGAAGCACTGTCTTGGATTTGGTTCGTTTTCCAATCGCGCTTCTCCACTTTATCTGTAATCCCATTGATGCTCTTATATCTCAAAGTATCTCTGAATTTACCTTTTATATCTAATTTGAACATATCATACCTGTATTAGCTTAAATGACTATGGAAAGTTCTGTGTGTACCTGGAACGCTTAGTGAGGCATGCCAAATAAAACCTTTTGTGTGCGATGCTGAATAAGTATAGAAAGTATTAGCCCCTGTGTCTAATAAAGTTTCACTGCAACCTATTATACCCGAATCAGATTCAGGACGATAGCTATCATCTACAAAAGTAGTATCTAAAGTTACATCAAAAGTATCTGAATAAGACTCTGTTAATACGACAGATGGGTCTGTATAGAATATTTTTAAATACGGTAAAAGCCTTTTTATTTTTTGCGTAGCAAGGCTTGATAATAACGGCCTTTGTGCTTGCGAATTAACTTTTAACTGTAATAAAAAGTCAAAAGGGTTTTTCCAACCACTCTCCCTAAAATCAGAGATCACTCTATGTGTATCCCTTACACCGCCTTGTAAAATAAAATGTGGAAATGAGACAGTACCATTAAAAGGTATATCGTCCATTTGTTCAGACCAGCTCCCCTCATCTCCGTTATTGTCCCACCCAGTAGGCGCGTTATTCAAGTCTACTGCATCTTCAGCAGTAGCAGTAGTGACATAATAATTACGAGATTCTACAATCTCTACGTCCCATCCTGTAAGCGTTTGTAAAACTAATTCCAAGGCATCCCCAACACTTTTATTGCGCCACACATCTAAAGCATTAGCCGTCTCGTCTCTGCGTCTTGTTTCTCTTAACTCAAAATTAGTAGGCCAACCGATAAAATGATCTATGTAAGGAAGTAAGGAAGCGTCTACTAAGTCGGGCTTGTGCCTTGTATTTTTAAAATGATCCAGTCTTTCTTTAATCTCGTCAAAAGGCTTACCCAGTATCTGAAAAAACTTATGCAGAGTTAAATTAGCATATTCTCTATCTTGCTGTTTAACACCGACAGGCATGTAACCATACATTTGATTCCCAAACGCAGACTCACCGGAGTCTAGTTTCATAGCCCTATCATGCCCATTAATACTACTGAACACCCAAGAAACCTTACTAGTCTGTATGTCTGTTACTTGATAGAATACAGTGTAGTAAAGGATTTGATTAGACTCAACATGATCTATGTGTAAGTAGTACGAATCACGCTCTAATGTGCCAATAGTTGTTGAAAAGTCGACATTAATAATAGTCTCTGCTTGGTTATCTAAGATAGATCTTGGGAACTCTTTTGGTTTACGTAAGATCTTGACTAAACCCGTAAGATTGTGTGTAGGCGTGTTAGAAGGCATAGCCCAGTAAACACGTATATGGTCACCACTAACCACTTCGTTAGGCTCAATCGCACTTGGTACTGAGTTTACTACTAAATTAGAATACTCTACAAATAAAGGCGACTTAGATCCTAAGTTTATTATAGTACCTACACCATCACCTGTTTCTTTTACAAAAGCAAACTGCCAACTTTCATGAGTAGCCATTAACCAATACCCCCAATAAATGTGAGGTTGATTTCACTTGGATTTAGTAACCCATTGTTCTGTATAGGAGACACGACAATCTCATAAGGCATAGTAACAATATTATCTGAGTAGTTATCTACACTAAACTCCCACACATCACCTTTAACTGGTAATGTAGTGCCTGTCGTAATTTCTAGTTCAAACTGTATTCTTTGGCTAGGTTCGTTATCGGCGGCGTTACTGTAGTAAAAAGTCACTGTATTGACTTGATTAGCCAAATAAAAACTATCACTACCATCCTCTGATAGGAGAAACAAACCATTTTTTTCTAGTTTAAACCTAGAAGTTCCAAGCCAAACGACCCTGTAAGTAGCTCTTTCTATTTGACGGTTTATATTAGTAAAAGAAACGACAGTATCATTAAAGCTATCCTCATTACCTGAAACAAACCTCAAACTGGGTAATCTATGGAAGGCTACCACATCTAAATAATCTACGCCTTGCGTATTCTCTATCGATTGAATAACGCTAGATAACGTAATCCCGTCCCCAAAACGATTAGATACTCCCAAAATCAAGTCTTGTAAATTAGCATCTACTTCGTATTCTACACTCTGCTTAATTACATTATCATATAAGTAAATATTTGCTTCTAAGTATGGTTTTACTACCGTTGGTGGTTCTACTTTTAAAATAGTCGGTACAGGCTTTTTAGTGTTTAACCATCTTCCAACGGAACCAAGCATACCAAAACCATTTTGTAACATACTATACCACCTACCCGATGGAATAGGGTTTTCGCCCTCTGTGGCTACGTACACAGTAACCTCTATGGGTGAATTACCTTGTATTGCCTTAGCAGCTCTTAAACCACCTCCAGGCACTTTGAGAGCCACTGTTTCAAAATCCTCTAATGTGATACAACGGTCTAACGCTCTTAAACTCAATGGGCCTTGCTTCTTTGCAGTATCTATGTCTTCAGGATCAGAACCGCCGGATGGTTGATTTAAATTGTAGACAGAATCAACACCATTCACAGCGTCAAATAGAGTAATACTACCCACACCAGCTCTATTAGTAGAAGCACCACCGTTTATTCTATACGATGCCGTTATTGTAGCATTGTTATTAGGTATCGCACCTGTTACACCATCGCCAAATTCGATAATCGCTTCTTGCTCTGCTGTAATTCGATAAACGAATACTTGAGAAGTAGGCTCTGCACCTAGGAAAGATGTCTTAGCCACCCACTCAACAGAATCTACAAAGATCTGTATAGACGCAGTACCATCTGCATTTAGACATACAGGATCTTGACCAAGAATAAACTTTTGGTCGGCTTGACCATCTGAGGCCCCTAATACTTCAAGATTAACTCGCTCACCAGCAACAAAAACTAAGTCATCGTTCGTCTCTGGTTCTTGGGCAAAAACTCTTAAACACTGCGCTACTTCTGTAGAGACAGCATGATAACCAGCTAAACCAAGTACCACAGGCTGACTGATTTCATATTCAATCGCATCAACCAAAGAAGTAGAACCCGTCCTTACTTTAAAACCTTGTGGCAGTGTTACATTGTCTTGGGTAGTTCGAATAACCATGTTAACTGTCGCAGGCGAAGCAGGTGACATCTCGTAACCTATTAATCTTAGTAGATCTACTACAGACTCTCTAGTCTGCGCCGTTGCTAAATACGATTCGTTAATGTTCCTATCTAAAGTATACGACAAAATATCTGCAATATACGCAACAGCTTCTAGGATACTAACACCCATGTCTCCAGGCTGTCTATCTGTCCAATCTGGTGTCAATGTCTCTACTAGTTTAATCATCTCACTACGTATACTATCAAAATCTCTAGCTGTGTAATCGATTTGGATAGGTAAACCACCTAGTGATGTTGCTTGCTGTCTAATTGCCATCTCGGTTACTCCTGTATCAGAATACTTAAATCATGATATTCACTATAATTATCTAATTTGAACGTCATATTTATAAATAAACGACCGTCTATATCTGCTGGTATAATGTCTAAGTCTACCACAATTATTCTATTATCTGAAACTTCGATAGACTCACGTAAACGTGTTTTATGTGAGTCTATAGACTGTGGTGCTAGGTTTCTAAACAAAGACATGTAACCCACACTACCAAAATTAGGTGACATAAACCTTTCACCATGTGATGTGTAGATAATGTTCTTTATATTATCTTTTATCTTGTTGATCCCTGAGCTAGTTACAAAACTACCTGTCGGCCCAAACCTTAAAGGGAAAGATAAACCATGTAAATTAGACATAAATACTCCTATTCTTCTACTTCGACTTGAGTCCAACCCGTTTCGACATTACCAGAAAAAGCTTTATCAATCTTTCTGTCGTGTTTTTGTATATCCCTAACCCTACTTTTAAGGTCTCTTTGAGTATCTGTCGTTTGTTTCTTAAACAAACCTAAAAGTTTTTTAATGCGCTTAATATTATCATCACTGGCACCTGCCTGTAGGTGTAAACAGAACGCACCAGAAAACATGTAATCTTGGCCTATATTTCGATCTAGTTTTGTAGCTCGTTTACCTGTTGGTGGTTCACTAAGCTCTACCCTAGGGTAGTCTTTGTGGTTAGGTGCGTTTATAATCGCTTGTGCAAAGTCCTCATTCTTACCCTTACCTGTGATCACAAGTATGTTCTGCCCTTCACCTAACGAAAACAAGGCTAGTAAATTTGCTATAGCATTTAATATTTCTTCTACAGTAAGTCGTATTCTCTCTAACCGCCTCAGCACAGCGTTTATAATTGCATTTAAACGCTCTACAATCGTGTTACCTTTACTTAATATCTTTATAAAAGACTGAACAGCATCATATACTTTCCTAACAGCCTCGAAATCTAATAAACTTAACGACCTGTCCCAATCGGGAGACATACCACTGCTACCCGCTATAGTATTCTCACCATTCTCATTAGTATTGTTATTAAGATTAAAGCTGTAATCTTCGTCAGAAAAACCTTTAAACTGCTTTTTCAACTTATCAAAAAGGCTTAATATTTTCTGTAGATTAGGAACAGAGAAAAGCACAACCATTATCGCTACAAAATTATTTTGATTGGCTATAGGCCGATTTGAATCATTCTTATCTAAATAACTCATACCTACGTCATACAGTATTTGATTAGGCGTACGCCTACTTTTGTAGTCAGTTGGGAAGTGAGTCATCGCACTTACACTTGTACCAGAGAAAAGTTCTGCGAACTGACTAAGGATCTCTTTTAGTAAAGTGATAATGGCCTCAAAAACATCCACAGCAATACCAATAATTGCTGCTAAGAACTCCGCGATTGTAGCAAAGTAATCAACTAAAGCTTGTATTACTTCTATCGCTTGGAACACACCTTGTATGCCTTCCTCTAAATCATCTAAGAAAGGCAAAAGCTCCCTAACTTCTTCAGAGGACAATCCTGTGGCAAATTCAAAATCTAAGTCAGCTTCGATAGCATCTAAAGCTTGTTTGTAATCATTTTGTCTTGATAGACCTCTTGTTAATGCCATTTTGCTTCTCTCTTACTAACTGCGCTTGTATCAATGTCTTTGCATTTTGTAATTCTTTAGTCATAGCTAACCAAGATAAGAATTCTACACTATCTGTGAGAGTAGATTTTACAAGGCTTTTGTCTCCTTGTCCACTTTTCATCATCTGTTTTAAACTCTCTAGTTTCGATTTTAATTCATTAGCAAACTCATCGTTTGTTTTGCCTTTCTTAACCCAGCTTGGCTGTATAGCTTGGTCTAGGCTAGATAACAACTCACCGCCTAGCTTCTCTATATCTTGATTATCCGACATATGCACCTCAAAAATTTTCTATCTTTTTACTAAGTATATCATAAAAATCTTTTAATTCCTTAAACCAAGTAAAATCAACCCCAGTTACCTCGGTTACTAAGTTTGGGTCTAGCCAAGCTACATGTACAAAGTTTTTCAATCCAACACCAAATAAGTATAAACAAAAGATCTTTAATAAGAACTTTACTATATCCTTTAATGTGTAGTCTTTTTGTTTTAGTGATGGCCTTGCTACCCTTTTGACTTTATCATTCTCATCAGGTAGCTCGAAATCTGCATCGTAAACACCTACTGCATGGACTGTCATTGGGTTTTTTACCCCTTTTAAAGAATATTTACCTAGACATTTATAACGTAAGTTTTTAGGTGTAAAGAAGTTATGACGGAATTCTGAACATCTCCTAGCATCATGTGACAATAAGGTCTGACCACCTCTAGCTAGGCTCATTATACGAGCAGCCACTGGCTTCGCCATGCCTTCAACCTCTATCCTTTTTGCACCCTTTTCAACATATTTTTTATCGTTATGTTTCATTACCACTTCACCCCAATGTATACCAATTCTAGCTTTCAAACCAGTACGCTTAGGAATTGTCTTGTGGTACGCCATCGCAAAATTTACACCATCGATAGACCTATCAAATATAATAAGAAAACCGTCTGTTTTATCTATCTCTGTGCCTTCGTATCTATAAATTAGAGTCCTAACTAAGTTATCATGCATAAAAAAGACTTTGGAAGCCCTCATGCTACCATGTCGTTCTATGAACTTGGTAGATTCTACTATATCTAGTAGAACAAGTGCTTTTAAAGTCTTTTGCATTTTTAATCTTTCTTAGTAGCCTCTATTGAAGCGATTTTAATCTTAGAAGCATTAAGATCTTCCCAAATCTTAACACGACCATCTCTACATTGACTATAGTTCTCACTCAACTTTTGTGAGATTTCAAGTAACTTCTTTTCTACATTCAACTCAATCTGCTCAATATTCTTGTCTTGGATCTCGTTGAGCTGGTTAGACTTGGCAATCTCTTTCTTGATCTCACTCAGTACATTACTCATGTACCAAATTACCCCAACGACAGTACCAAGTAAACCTAAGATTTGGAATAACATATCTACGCTAATAGTCATGATCATCTCCTACTAAATAAAAACGATTATATCAAACTTTAGATAAGTACACTACTTCAGATAAAATTAGAGGTTGTGTAGGTGACGGAGTTGTTAAAAAAGTCGTCTGTGCTGTAGTAAGTGCTAATGTTGCTGCTGTAGCAGCAGGAGGTATCGCTGGGGGAGCAGTACAAGCCTCAAAAAAAACATTAAGTGTTGTCACAACCGCTTGTAAGAAAGCCAATAACTGAACACCACAAACGGCATTCTCTTTTACTAAAGGAACAGGACCAACACCCAACGTAGGTACTCGTAAAGCCGAAGTTAACGCACCCAAATATACTTGGCCTCCCGCACCTCCTCTAGCCTCTATGCCGTATGTGCTGACTTCCTGTGTTGGGTCTCCAGATACAAATTTTGCAGTTCCATTACTCCCTACTAAAGATATCGCTGGTGTGACGTACGTAGGCTCCGGAGGTAAAGACAAAGAATTACTAAAAGAGAAGTAGCCCCTGCCCACTCCAAAAATATCAGTATCACCAAAACTATTTAACGCAAGATCACCGCCTGCTTCGATAGAGAGTAGATTAGACAACGTTAACGTCAGATTCCCTGTATCTAAGTTTAAATCATCTGTAATCGTGACGTTACTTGCCTTAGCTGTATAGTTTACACTATTCCTAACTGTCGTAGAGTTATTACCCAAAATAGTTGTTGAAAAGTCACCAACATTTGTAATATCCGTATTACCAGCTACTTCCTCTGTCTTATTATTGCCCACAATCTCTTTTCGATTTGTAGATCGCGTTAGAATATTACCAGAGGAAATAATGTTAATTGTGCCATCAGGTAATATTTCAATATGACTACCTTTCTTATGGTGGATTTGTATACGTTCACCGTCTTCAGTGTCATCGAATTCTAGCATATGCCCACTCGGAGTTTGCAGTATAGTTACGTCACCATAATTCGCTTCAAAAGAAGATGGCGGTACACCAAAATTACCTTTTATGCCTCCTTGGTCGCTACCATCATAATAACCCTTAGCGTGTTTTGGTGCAGCACTAGAATCGCTTTGGAACTCACTACTTTCCTCTACAGGCGATCCGTCAGAGCTAAAACCATCACTAATAGTGTTAAAAAACCCTCCGGTGTAGATAGGATAATCTGCAAACCCTTCCTCACACTCTATCCAAACCATTGAACCGATCGGAGGTATGGACATAAAACCACACCCACGCCCCCCATAAAAAGGATAATTAGGTAAAGCCCAATCAGACATCCCATTCCCATAAAGCTCGGCACACTGTACTCTAATACGACCTCTTTTTTCAGGATCGTTAGTATCTGCCACCCTAGCACGCCTTTTCCCATAGTATCTATTATAATATTTTGACTCGTATTCGTCTTTCATGTCTTATCCTTTATACTATTTAAATCTGTTTAAATGGGAATTTTTCCTTGTTGATTGCTTTTTTTTATATGTATTTTTCAATACTACTTTTTTTGGGGCTTCTGTTACAGAAACTTGTAGCTTATTACCATTTTTCCTCGTACTCCTCTTATCTTCTTTTCTGATATTCTTAAAATTACTTTTAGAGTAACCCGATACACAAACAAAACTAGTATGGAAACCTTCTACAGTCACATCGTGTTTACAAGATTTAATTGAATATACCCCGTTAAGAGATTCATTCATATCTACAATCTCTATAAGAGTACCCACGTTCATAAAGAAGTCACCTGTAGCCAACTGCACTGTTAGCTCTTTAGTAGAAAGGTAAGATTGTATGCCATTATTTGACACACCAGCCCCTTTAGGCCCTTTCTGCGATCTATTTTGGTCATCTGCACTGCTCGGATTTACTACCTGTTGTTCCTTATCTTTTTTTACGGTTTTAGGTTTTTTTATATCAACTACTTGTACTTTTACTTTTTCCTGTAAAAAGTAAACTGTGGAATTTTGCATTTTTGATTGTGCTAGTCTTAAGTTACTGCCTTTTGCGAGGTCTCTTAATTTTGCTAAGTCACGAGAACGCTCTCCTTCGCTTTGTTCTGTAGCCTTATCCTCGTCATCTAATATAGCCACGCCCTTATATTTATTAGTCTTTCTCCAAGCATATGTATACTCTGCTCTAGGATCATCAATGACCTCTGTCGTTGTAGATTTGACTATATTTGTTCTTTTGATAGTGTCTTTAGGTTTATTTTCGTTAGAAGTAGATTGTTTAGTAAAAACTTGTACAGGGAAATAAGCATCACCGCCTATAAAACTAGGTTGACCGTTTATTAAAACAATAACACTATTATCATTAAGTAAGCTTTGTATTTCCTTTTCCGGCAAAGAAGTAATACTGCTATCTAACACTAAATTAGAGGCTCTTACTTTCTTAAATACGTTAAATATTTTAAGAGCACCTAATCGAGAAAACTGATCTTCTTCTAGCTTAAAACCGCTTGAGGGGAACCTTTTTTGAGCTTTTTGTATAGCAGTTTGTCCGTTTCTTTTGTTCACATCGTCATCTTTGAACATCCTATACCCAATATCTATACCTATATAGATATTACCTTTACTGGACGGAATTGTTACGCCATGAGGAACATAATGCGTACCTGAGTTAGTGATAACACCTCCTAAAGCTTGGTTTAAGTTTAGGTTCTGATCACTACCACTACCCGTTGTTTTAGTTTTCTTACGAGTCTCTTTTACGCTTAAAGATTTAATATTACTGCTTGGGAAGCCATACTGTATTTTTAAAGGCTTCTTGCCTTTTTTTACTAAGTCTAGTTTATAAGGTGTTGATAATTTTATTACATTCAACTCAGTGTCTATATAAAAGTCTAACCCTACCTGTGTGGCAATCTGAAGTATTTTATGACCTAAATTAGTGTTACCAGCAGGAGAATGTGGATATTTTTTTAATTCATTCTTTTCTTCTTTTAATACATCGGTGTAGTCCACAGTATAACCAGCTAGAGCTACTAGCTTATCTATAACACCTTTACCCGCTGAAGAAGTAAAAACATCTGCCGTAGTCACAGTGCTTAACTTTCTACCCATCTTTGCCGTAACCCTCAGTATCGCAGTACCCTTATCATAAGCTACTTCTTTACTGTCAATTACAAATGGACCTTGGCGTGTGAGAGCTGTACCGTACCCAAACTCTACAAATAAAGACCTACCAATCTTATAATCTTCTAAACGATTATGCTCGTTCTTAGTACTACGGAAATTAGGTACAATCGTTTCAAAGTCGACTTGTGGGTGCTTACCTTTCTCATTAGTAATACTCATCGACACAATGTGGTCTTTAGAATCACCTTCGTTCAAGTTAACTCGTCTCTGTGATCGACCATCTATATCTAATATGATGTCCGCAAAAACAGAAAGACCCCTAGAGATTATATACGAAGATAAAGGTACATACTTGTCTGCATCCTCAAAAGTCGTAATCTCGTACTTATTGACTTGCTTCTTAGACGATCTAGGTGCAGGTCTTGTACTACCTTCCGAGACATTTACTCGTGGGTTAGAATTTAAAGCCATAGTAACCTCTTAGTACGCAAAAACTTCTGTGTTTGGCGGTATGGTTAGCTCATCACCTTCTTTAAGGTTATTAAAATCAATTAGCGTATTGTAGTCTGCAATGAACCACCATAAACGAGCATCACCATAGTAAAAATTAGCTAAAAGATGTGCAGTCTCTCCTTGCTTTACTACATGAGTAATCGTCTCTAATAAAGAAAAGAAGTTAGTAGACCTGTTACTACACACAAGTACCTCTTTATCAGGTAAAGAGTTTAGCTCTCTTTTATATTTTTGGTACTCTAAATTAGCGACTAAACCAAACTCTTTATAGCGTGTTTTTCTTGTAAAATCAGCCATTTTATACCTCTTATACCTTTGTCAAGCTTTGTATGTGGAGATTGTCTTGATCAATACCCTTCGAAGTACATACGAAAGTCACATCCACCTCAACATGTAATGGTTGTAATGTTTTCTTGTCATACTGAAGATAATTAAACTCTAAATCCTTAATAACCCCATTAAAAACCCCAATCCTACCTAATTTTAGATCTAATAAAGGTGGCTGTATTTGGCTGTAGTGCGTAAGACGACTTCTTACTGTTAGAGGTAAGACTAATTGTCTTAAAAGCTTTACATTTTGCAACACACCTATACTTGTTTTAGCATGATGGAAGAAAAGTTTAAAAGTTAGCTCAGTGTTACCGATCATCCCAAACTGACTCTGTGGGAATAACTGTCCTTGCGCTTTAGAGAAATTATACTCAACAGACCTACGTTCTTTTATAGTAGTTGGGTTAAACTGAAATTGTATTAACACATTGACGTTATATTGGTTTACCCAGCTAAAACTACCTTTTGTGCTTTCTTGATAATTATTCATAAAACAACCCTTTATACACTACTAGCCAAATGACTCATTAGCGACACTATATTTAAAGAAATTAATGTTCTTTTGTCTAGCAGTTATTACGTTACTTGAATTTGAGTCAGTAGTATTGATAGTGCTATTATCATGATAAACAAAACTGTTGTGGTTGGTCACTTGCCTAGGTCTTGCCGAAGCCATTACCGAGTCTGATGCGTAAGAACTGTTATCGCCAACTGGCCCTATAGTTGACTTTTTTCTTTTATCTTCTTCTTTAACATCATTACCAGTGATCCACTTTGCTAATCTATAAGCTCCGTAAATCACTGCCGCCGCCGCTGCAATCCCAACGGCGAGTTTACCAAAAATAGCAATTAGCACTAAACCCACAGGCTTTAAAACACTGAATAACGCTGGGAGCGACACAAGTAGCATACCAAGATTCATAACCATACTAGTCATTTTTTGATCTAACCATCCAATCGATTGACCAACCATAGCTACACCCATAAGCGTTCCCCCTAATGCAGCCGTAGTCCCACCGAGACCAGCCATACTAAACTTAGCTTTGTTAGCCTTCATAGCTACTTGGTCTAAAACTGCTGAGTTCATAGTCAGTTTTTGGTTTACCACCCCAGTGGAAGTACCAAGCCTTAAATTAGCACCATTCAGTTTATCTACTACAGCTTGGTATTTTTGTGTATTACCTGTTGCTTTATAGTAAGCAAGTGCTAGTTTATCTATTAAAGATATTTTTTGTGTAAGATTTGCTGTTTCAACAACGTGTGTTTTAGCACCAGATAAATTTTGTCTTTCATATTGGAACTTTACTTGTCCTAATTGAGCATAAGTTGCAGTTAAAGCAGATATAGAACCTGTTAAACTAGCATAACGAGCCTGACCCTTTAAAAAAGTACCTAACAACGTGTTAAAAAGCAGAGAAGTACTACCAACAACTACTTTTAGAGCCATAAATGAGCCAATTAAAAACCCTATTGCCTTTAAAGCAAAGCTATCACCAGTCTCATCTGAGAAATAACCAAACAGATTTAGTATTGCCTGTATTGGTGCAAATATTAATTTAGCTATAGTCGTAAAAGACCACACTACACCATCAAGTGCAAAAGAGATAGGAACGAGCATTCCGTTTACCAAACTACTTATTGCATTAAATGTCAGCCTCAAAGTTTCCATTAAGCTTACGACACCCGCCTGTTTATCGTCCCCTAATTCCATGAATGCTTGTAAATTCTCAACACCAGCTACTTTTTGAAATTCTCTATACTGTGAGTTAATATCCTCTAATTCTTTTTCAAGTTTTGCTGCCTTTGCTACGTCTTTTTCATCAACCAATTTAAGATGCGTCTCTCTCATCGTCTCTCTTAATTCTTTATACTTTTTAACCAAACCACCAATCGTCTGGTTACCGAAAGTCTTATCGGTACTCAACTTAAACAAAGCGACTAATGACTGAACTTGCTTCTTTACTCCCATTAAAGTCTCTTTGAAACCTCCGGCTACAGTACCTGCGTCAGAAAGATTCCGAGCAAAAGCCACTGCAAATAAACCTCCCGTTACTAAGCCACCACCAAATAATAATAATACTCGTAACGTAGGTGCAAGGAATGTCTTATGGAACGCACCAATAGTACTGCTTAATGTCGCCACACCACCTGTGGCATCCTTACTAGCGTACTTCAAACCTATAGAAAACGTAGCGGCAGCTACTAACGCAAAACCTAAATTAGTTATAAGCGAAGTAGCAATCTGAGCTGTACGACCTATCGCACTCATACTCACAGCTAGACTACTATTCCCTTTAACTAGATCGTTAATTGCAGTAATCACAGTTGAGTGGGTCTCTAAGCTCTCTTTGCCGTAGACATCATGCTTCATTATGCTTTGGAACAGAGCATCGTAAGAACTCTCTAATACAGCTGCTCTCGACTTTAGATCTTCTAGTGATAACTCATGTGCTGTTGTGATTTCATTGTTATGCAAATCCAGCATCTTAACTAACTCACCATAATCTTTTATACCTCTTTGCTTGTTTTGTTCCACAATATTGTTAATAGCATTTACAAATTGTGACCCAACTTGAGTACCAAAAGCTTTCGCTAGTATAACCTTTGCGTCATGTGTTCCTCTTTCTGTTAGTACCCTAGAGTAATTATCCATGATAGTTTTTATAAACATTTCTGGATCTTTTAGTACTTTATCGCCACTAGGCGTTTTTTGGGTAAACATTTGTTCTGCATATTTATCTCTTAAACGCCTAATATTTGTATGCTGATCTTTCATTATTTGTCTAATTTCAGAATTACTCATCTGACGTATACCCAATAAATCTAGGATATACTCTCTCTTAAAATCTTTTTTTCCTTTTCGTTTAATTCTACTTTTATCTAAATGAGCAACCATGTTCATAGCACTCCTAGCAAACTGATTCACCAAACCACCTGCTTCACGACCAGTTAAACCTGTACTACGTATCGCAGCACCTAGTGCTAGGATGTTCGCCTCCATCTTATCAGTCTCGCCAAATTTCTTAGACGCATCTCGAACACCAGTTAAAAAATCATTCAACTCCTCCATACCCAATGGAGTTTTTTGTGTAGCCTTAAACAACCTATTTAAATTGTCTTCTACAGTAGACAACTCACCACCTAACGTAGAATATGTTTTTCTAGCAATCTCTGCCCCTGTCTCCAAATCTATTTGGCCTGCACTTGCAGACACGAACTTGATCATAGGACCTAATAAGCCAATCGCTTGGCTTGCCTCTAGCCCACCTTTTATAAGACTATTAAGTGCATTAGTCACCTCTACTTTAGTAAACTTAGTTGTACCAGCCAAACGGTCTACGACTTTGATCATTCTATCAAAGTCTTTAAATAGGTGTTCATTAGCTTTGGTACGCTTACCGATTAGCCCCATGCTGATTTTGAGCTGAGTCACGGCCTGTTCTGCTGTACTAAAACGATTTGTCATCTTCTCAAATATATTATTTAACTTTTGGTTTATGTTCATAGCAAACGTAGTTACTTGTAGTAAACCCGTTTGGATGTTCGCTAAACCTTGGTCGGAGAAGTAACCTAATTCTTTGTTCTGTTTTTTTGTCTGTGTAGTAGATTTTTGCAGATTCTGAGAATAACGATTCAAAGATGCACTAAGTCTATCAAATTGACCTTGTGTCTGTTGAACACCCGTAGTCTGTAAATTTATAAATTGTGTGACTTGAGGACTTCTCATTCTATATCATCTCCGTCTTAATTCTGACTGCTCCCTATCTATTATATCTTGTAATACGTCTAAATAGATAGCACGTTGTCTAATCGGCAGATATATTATATCATCTCTTGTCCAATGCCACCTCTCAGCAAGTGCAATAATTGTTTTAATTATTGTCTTTTCCGTAGCTTCCTGCCACGTTTTCCATCTTTCATAGCCTTCTTTTGTTTTGCCCTTGCCGAACTGGTAAAACCCACGAGGTCAACCTCACTCTCGTTCATGTGCCCACAGAAACGACACTCTATCTCCACCTTAGTTTCTACACCTACACTATTATCTAATATAGCATTTGCAAAAATATTACGGTCTGATAAAGATAATCGTCTGACTTGCTCAAACGATGGGACGTACCCAAGATCCTTCACCTCAATGATACCAGAACTAATCATCATTGTAGATAATTTTGATGGATCTGTAGAAGACATCGCCTCTTGGACTTTGCCCGTAGGGAACTTCCACTTGACAATATTACAATAACGATCATTCTCTTTATCATAAAAACCACGTGGTAATTCAATCTCTAAGTAAGGCTCTAAACTCTCATCCCACTCGTATACGTCCATATCCTTGAAGTCAATTACATGCTCGATATCTCCACCACAAGAACTACACTTTAGTTCTGTAAAGATCTCTGAAGTATTACTTAACGTCTTAATACAGACTACAAGATAATCTCTGTCAGCAATGTACATGTTACGTACAATATCCTCGCTAATCAGAGACATCTTATTATCTTTCTTACCTACTAACCCTGTAATCTGCTGAATACAGCGTCTAAGCAATACTGTGATCGCCTTGCCACCATTATTCTGTAGCTTACGAGAAGATAGGTTCTCCTCATCAATACCGTTCATCTCGTCAATGATGACCTCGCGATAACGAACACCATCCACGTCAATCCCGATAGGTAGTATGACTTTTTCTGTGACTTCTATCATGTCTATGCCTTTTTATTATGCTTAAGTATTAATTTCTCTTTCAATAATGCCATGATGTTGTAGAACTAATGTAGAGATAACTACATCGTTACTAGAAGCATCAAAGTCACCAATGCTGTACTCAGATGGGAAAGCTTTTTGTAAAATATACTCTTTTACAGCAGTACCTGTCTTATCATAAAGTTTAATAGTTACATCTTTACGATATTCACTAAACTTACCACCACTTTCGGGAGGATTAGGCCCACGTCCTGTTGTAGAAATATTACAAACTGTTTTCATCCAAGTTAAGAAGTCACTATCCTCGCTTAAACCACGCTCAAGTGTAACAGCATCATATGTCATCATACCAGGCAACTTTTCCATGCGATCAGGCATATTACCTTCACGATAATCTACTACCTCTACAGAAGTTTTTAGACCACTTACTTTTTGAAAAGCCACTCTTTTAAAACTACCGCCCTGTATAGATACAGAGAACTTATAACCTCGGTAAATATCTTTTGTTAATAAAGCCATTGTACTACTCCTCTACAGTGCTTCCACCTAACGGTGATTGACTAAATTTAAATACAATGAATTCAGCAGGACGCATAAGTGCAAGCCCAATTTCTGCATTTAAAATACCTTGTTGCATATCTGACTCTGGGTTGTTAGATGAGTCAATCTTAATGAAATATGCTTCTTCTTCTACAGTACCAAAAAGCTGTCCCGATTGGAATAAACCACGCAAGAAACTTGTAAGCTCTGTTGTCATTTCAGACCATAGTTGTGGCCCATTATTCTTAAATAAGTAAGGACGTGACAATTCTACTACTGATTCTTCTACGTAAGTCATCATACGTCTTACGTTGATGTAACGGAAGTCTAAGGTAGAACTTAGTGTACGACCACCTAAGATTACGTCAGCAGGTAGACTATTTTGAGATTGACGTACTCGCTTAATACAGTTTACACCTAGTGCATTTAAGTCACCATGTTGGCTCGCACTAACTTCACTCACTAAACCTAATGTACCACGTAGTTCACCAAAATCACCATAACCAGCAGGCGTAGTCGATACACTGCCATTTGGTGGGGCTAATTGGTCTACACGGCTATACACACCGGCAACCGCACCTGATGGTGGGATCTCTACTTTAGATCTGCCGTTAGCACCTAAAACTTTGATATGTGGGTAATATAGTGCACCCCAAAAACTATCAACACCTAGTGTATTTGTTCTATAGACACCGATACTATCTTGAGCTGTTGTACCTGAACTACGGCCTATCGGCGCATCCAAAATAGCAAACATGTCTTTGCGACCACTACAGTACTCTAGCATCGCTACATGTAAAGTAGCCAACATAGCTGTTGTGATCTTACCGTTCGCTTGTGAAGGTGGGATACAAAGTAAATTAGCAGCAGACTTACCGTCTAATGCTTTCATACCCGATGTGCCACTACCAATGATGTCCTCTGCCGTAAGACCTGTAAGCTCATCAAGACCCGAATTTGCTGCGTTTAAGGCGATGCCTGCGGCACTTAAAGACGCAGCAGCGATTTCTTTTTTAGCGTAATCAGATTCATCTGCTTTTAGATCTTCTACAGCTACGTTAATACTACCGATGTTTTCATCGTTAAGAATAGTCTCAATGTAGTTATCTGCGTCTGGATTCAAAGATAGATTTTGCCATTGTTCAATAACAGAATCATCAGCACTTAAAACATTAACATTGTACTCTAACAATTCAATCTTAGAATCATTTGCTGTAATTAGAGAACCTAAAGGAGCAGTTAAGTTAATATAGTGCTTTACTGTACCAGTATCAACCGTACTCTCAGTGTCTTTTACAACTAAATAATTGTAAACTTCCGAACCTGTATTAGAAAAGCCTTCAATTACTTTGATAACAGACAATGGGCTAATACCGTTTGCGCTAGTAACCTGTATCTGTGTAGCACCTACGATAGCATCAAAAGCTACATCATAAATAGAATCACTTGCATTGTAGTTAGAAACAAAACGTCCTGATAAGTTAATATCTACTTTTAAGTCTCTACCAGATTCACCAAGTGAGTCATACCCACGATACGCTGATTTAAACTTTAATAGATCGGCAGCTGTGTCTTCTGAATTTTGGACAACTATATTAGCTGCTACCGCATTACTTGATTCACTCTTAATACGCACAATGTAACAAGAACTACCACCGTTTTGGAAGAAAGATCTTACTGAATAGTACATGTTCTCTTTAGCTACAGGACCGCCAAAGATCCTTACAAACTGATCGAAGCTTGAAACAAGGATAGCCTTATCATTAGGCCCTTTTTTTGCAGCACCGAGAAAAGCACCTACACTCGTAGAAACGCCACCAAGCCCTTGGTCTGGGCTGATGACTTCCTCAATATAAATATCTGGTCTTTTATAAGCCATGATTACCTCTTTTATTTAGAATTAAACCAATATTTTTGGTCATCAAATACGATTTCTCGGTGCAATGTCTTATCTACTTTTTTTGCATCTTTAGTTGTCGAGTCAGACTTCACTACATTCGACTTGAGTTTTATCTGATTAACTGCCTTAGACTTATCGTCATTATCTGTATCTTCTATATCTGCTATTATAGAGAATGTCCATGTTTTTTTGTAGATGATTGTGTCAAAATCTATATCATCATCGACAGAAAAACCTTCTCTAAATACATGATACTTGATACCGTCAACTTCTATATAATCCCTAGGCGCGAATCTTGACTCACACCATCTTAACAACTCTCTATCTTCGAAGGCTGATAAAGAAAAGCAGGAAACTTCATACATTATACTATAATACTCTGGTACTCTGCGAGTTACAACTGTAGATGGTGTAAGCGTATCATCCCTGTATAAAACATAGTTTGGTTGGGAGTCATACATATCGACTTGAGGCACCATAGAAGTCATCAAAATACCTACGCTAGGGAACCTTCGTTCAGGCGCGTCTTGGAAATCAGGATAGTCCACGAAAACTGGTACATAGTTATCTGAGTCGTCTACGTTTTTTAAAACCTTACCAGTAAACTTTTTCGATAAGGCCCCCTCTAATTTATATAAAGATGTTGCCATATCAAGTACCCTTCAATGCCTTCTCACGATTCTCAAAGTATCTGATCACACCGTACTGAAAACTAATAGTAGTCGTTAAGCCCCAGCTATCTAAAATGTCCGCGAACATACCACTCTTTATGAACGGTAAACATGTTGCATCTAATCTAGTAGCCACAGTACTCATTCGTGGGACTTTACCTTGCTCTATGTCATAAAACATAACGTCCCTACGTCTACTATCTTTGAAAGACGTTTTAACGGTGACTTTACTACCAGTGCCCAAGATCTTGATATTCATACCCTTCTTAGAGACCAATCTTGACCAAATATCGGGTATGTCTTTGTGCCGAGTATGTGAACCCTGCTCCTTCATCTCAAAATCTTTTGTACCCATAGCCTTTAGAACCTTACCACCAATATAACCACCTTTATACCCCTCTTGTAGCTTCTCCCGTAACGCTGGTATGCGGTCTTTTACCTTTGCTCTTAAGATTCTATTCATGTCTTTAACAAAAGAACCCTTAGCACTACGCATAACAACTCGTAGCCTATCTGAACTACTGATTAAGTCATTTGTGTCTAACTCGAAACCAAGTAAACGACCTCTCATTTTTACTTCAAGTCCTGACCCTTTAAACCTACTCATAAGTAATCCTTCTCTTTCTCGTTTAGCTTTTCTCTTAGTTCTAAACAATAAAGCAAAGGCTTGTCACCTATTCTACCAGAACGGTCTGCTTGGGTTATGCGCCATACACGCTCATCAAAGATAATTAAATCTCTAGTAGTCAACATCTCAGTCTCTTTAGTAGAACCACCAAATAAATCCTTAACAAACTTAACTGGTATGGTTATCTTCGCTAATCTTTGAGACGCTTCACCTATTTGGGACCTCTCATGGTTTACAGGCTCTCTACTGATGCAACCCTTTAAAATGTAAGGCTCACTCTCGTAGATTTTCTTAGACTGCCTATAAATACCACCTGTCGCACTAGGTACGTATTTTAACAACCTAAACTCCTCACCATACCGATGGTGGGCATCTAGTAAGCCTTTCTCGGCACTACTAATAACAGATACTGTCATGCTACTACTACCGAACTAGCCTGCGAATAACCATATAAATTGTTGCTATTCACCACTGCTAATCTATAGTACCATGTACCTGTGGAAGGTTGATCTATATATTTATTATCGTGATTGTCACTGGACTGGTACACAGTATAAGTTGTTGAAAAGTCAGCAACACTACTTCTTTGTAGCTCGTATAACCTAAAGTACTGGTCATAGACCACACCCCATGTCACACTCACTTTACCATTCACAATACCAATCGCCATATCTGGTGCAGTTATTGCCTTATCGTAAACATACTGTGTACGTCTACCTGTACGCAAACTAAGACGACCCATTGTCATCTGCTGAATCTCTGCACCTTCTTCACCTCGTGCCTCTAAACGAGCAATAGCATTGTTATACTCATTCTCTAGTTTATCGACAAGACGAAGCCAATACTTAGGCCCATCTACAGACATTTGCTGTTTCTGAACACTAAGTTGTGGGACGCTTACCATGTAATCCGGCACATTAGGAAAATCTTCAACGTCTGAAGAAGCTCCCTCTGCACCTCGCACATAACACATATTGATTGTGCCACGTAGTTCGAGTAGATACTCGTACTTACTAGGTAATATCGCCACATCATAATTTGAGTCAAGATCTAAGTTAATCCTACCCAAACCACTCAAAATCGAATCTTGATATACCTCATCAAGATACAATGGTCTGCCATCATCTCTTACGTCATGCTCAATAGAGTCATGGACTCTTGATCTGACTCTGCGAATTAAAGAATTGATGTCAGCCATTACTACCTCGCTATATCGCTCGATCCTGCTGAATTAAGAAGTTTGCTACATAAGCAGGAAATGTATAGACTTTGCCTTTTTCAATCTCATATCTATAATTACCGATAACGCCCCTCACACTAGAGATCGCCTTGACTTTAATAGCTGGGTCAGGACGTTTAACAGGTGCGACTGCGACAGGCACAATCTCCTCTATCTCTTTTTTGATAGGCTCGGCTTCCACTACCTTTGGTTTGGCTTCTTTGACTACAGATTTATCAATCTTCTTAGCCACTTCTACTAACTCTTGGGTAGCTTTCTTTTTACTAGATCTTGGATTTTTCTTAGGCTCTGTCATATCTATTCCTTGTTATTATGCAGACAAAATGCTTACTGCGTAATCGTCTTGTAGACGTTTAACACCAAATAAGCTGTACCATGCTAAACCATGTGTACGACCGAAATCTTCTACACCGTTGTCACGAAGTTCAACAGGTAGAGAGTCAGCGATGTATAGACATTGATCTGCAAACATTACTGCTTCATATGCGTTAACATTAGGATCACCATTATCTTTATTAAATTGTTGGTAATACCCAGGGGAGCCAACAGCTGCCGCACCGTTACGAGCATGAGTAGTAGTAACAAAGATTACATCTTCCCAACGACCGATTTCACCGTTGAAGATGTTACGTGTTCCTACATACTGATGAGCATTGATCCAATCAGTGTCTCTACGTAAGTAAGCCGCTTGATGTGGATGTACGAAACAAACATAGTAGTCACCATAGAATTTAGGTGCATTGTTAGTTTCAAGTACTTCTACAGCCTTACGGATAGCTTCTACATCAAGAACGTCATCAGCATCAAGACCTGCAAGAGTAGTAGCTTGTGTGTCACCATTTCCACTATCAGTAAAAGCGAACTGTTGATTAGTAATACCATCAACCAAAGCATCACGTAATGCTAAGTCACGAACTACAGCGTAGTCACGACCAAGTAAAGTTGCAGATTCTGCCATCACATCATCCCAAGATAAACGTAAAAGTTTTTCTGAAACTTTAATCGCGTTACCCCATTCAGTGACTGTGATAGTTTTTTGGTCTGCTGACATTGATTTACTTGTTAATGACTCTCCTTCGGTTAGAGACCCGCCACGAGTAATATCGTTATAAATAGTGAACTTAATAGTTTCCCCAGGCGCAGCATTTAATTCTTGCTTACGAATAGCAAAATCCTCAAAACGCATAATTCCTTGTGCGTTATGAAGGATATCTAAACTATATACGTCTAGTAAAGCCTCTGGCAACTTAACATGTGTCTGAACATTGTCTTTGGTATAATTACTTGCACTTGAAATAGCCATATTTCAACTCCTAAAATCATAAATTAAAATTATCTTTTCATCGAATCCAGTGCTTGTGCCATCAATTTCTGACGAATTGACGCATAGTCAGCACCTTTTTTGCGACTCAGTTCATAACGACTAGAACTCGGAGCTATACTTGGCTCTGCTGTGTTAGGTGACACAGCTTTAGGTAGATTTTGCTTCAACTCACCTCGGACTTGATCTTCTACCTGTTTTTTTACAGCCAATTCACGCTCTTTGAGAGCTTGGATAGACGCATCGATTTCCTCTTTCGTAGTGCCTTGCACCATTTCTGAGAATAGCAATCTTTCCTCTTTGATACGATCTTGTCTGTAAGCACTAAGCTGAGATTGTGCAATTCGATTTTCTGCATCCTTTGAAACTAAGTCAATCTTTTGACGTAAAGCTTCATTCTCTGCAATGATTGCCTCAATTTGCTTATTTACTTTTTCAATATCGCTCATTTTGTCGTCCTGAATCGTCTTGAGACGTTCTTGTGCTTTTAAATAATCTTTCTGCACTTTTTCGTGTTCTTTTTTAAGAGCATCAGATTGCGACTTCGCATCCTCAATACTCTTATACAACTTATCTTTTTCTTGCTTACGTGCAGACTTTAACATTTCATCCAGCTGTGCCTTCGTAAACGTCTTTTCCTGCTGTACCGCTTCAGATTGTTGTTGAACATCATCCGGTGGGAGTTGTCCTGTGGCTTGTTTTTCCTGTGTCTGTGTATCAATATTTTGTGTCGTGTCACTCATGTATCGTTTTACCCTTGTTTGATTGATCAGTGCCTAAATTTTATTTTAGCGAAGAATGTCAACCTTTGGCGCACGTCTAGCATGCTGACCACCTGCATTACGCATCATAACCAAACGACTGTCGTTAACACGAGCTTTGTTTGGTTGTTTACGCATATCAAAGTAGTCTGTCATTCCACGATCGCCACGAGCTGGGCCGTCTTGACCAGCAGCGATGCTAGGCATCGCACGGTTTGGTGAATACATAGGCATATCACTCTCCTGTTGTCAAAAATTAAAACATAGTTTATTTATTATACATATAATATCAAAAAAAGAAAAATCAAATAAATATTGGCTCTACTGAACACATGCAGTTTGCGTGTGGTATTGTTGGATAAGCGTCTGATAAATACAGACCTGATGTGTCTAGGCTAGCACCACTCGTTGTAAGTGCAGTACTTACACCATCACCAGTGTTCGTTGCTAACACTTCGCAGACCTCGCTACCGCCATAAAACTTATGTGCGTTGCTTAGTCTCCAGTATGCAAATTTATAATCATTCTTGACCATATACTCCAAAACCGCCTCGTGCATAGCCCTATTCTGCTCTGTACGACTTAATCTTGCTACGCCCTTAGCCACACAGCTTTTTTGGCTGTTCTTTGGGTCTACTAACTTTTTCTTTAGTACCCGTAAACGCTGAATACGGTCTACTTGGTTAAACTCGGCATGCTTCATCAACTCATCTCGAATCTTTAAAGCATAACGATTCATCCTTTGATTAGCACTTTTACCCGCTATCTTACTTCTCATGATCTGTCTTGCCTTACTTTTGGCAATCGCATTGATCTCTGACATCTTCAAGTCGTCCTTGTTGGGTATTGATCTACGTATACCGATCATGTAAGTTTTAACAGATGCCTCTATATCCTTCTCAACTAAAGACTTTAACTCTTTTACCTTATCCCTTGCAAGCTGATTACACACACTCTTTAACCGTGACTTTTCAACAACTCTTAGCTGTCCTTGGCGGTCTCTACCACCAAGCCTCTCTGATTTCAAAAGCTCTAACTCAAAGTCATCAATAGCTCGTATCATCGCTCCTCTTAACTTACGCTCTTGTAGTGGTATACGGTTTAAAATCCTACGTTTAGCATCCTTAATCTCGTAATTACGTACATGGGCACGTTCACCTTTAACGCTTCCTTTACGGAAGATACGCTGGGTACTCCCGTCTGATAAAGTAATACTATGGTCGTTACGCACTAAACCTGTCGTGGGCCTAATGGGTTTGGCAACATACCTACTAGCCATCTATCATCTCTCCTAACGCACTATTGCTTTTTTTATCCGCTTGAACATCAGGATCAGGACGGACAGGGTTAGGATTACCTTTGCCTGGAGAGGTATTATCTTGCACGATATCGCTTACGTCTACGCGGTCATCACTGTCGTCCTCACCCATAAACTTTTGGCCTAGCTCTAACTCTAGCTCAGCCAACTGCTCTTTTTCAGCTCTAATATCTTCCATCATCTTTTCAATCTCTCTTTGCGAGAAGCCCATCTTCATAAGCTCGTATCGTTTAGATGTTAGGCCAATATCCATTCGCTTCATACTACGGTCTAGCTCTACAGATTCATCCCTTGGCAATGGACTAGGGAACACAACTTCATTACGATACTTATTATCACTAGACAACGTATCAAACTTTCTACCAAAGTCGTTGTCCCCAATAGCAGTAACCTTCATTATCAGTCTATTGAGTAAGCGCAACCCTGCACCATATGTCTGTATTTTTACTTGCCTACTCTCTAGCATCGGCATGTACCTCATCGATACGCCACTGCCTGTCTCTCTAGTGTTCAAGTTACTAGACAATACGATCTCAGGTACGCCCCCTACTTCATGCATTGCTTTTTTGATTCTATCTAAATACTCTAAACTACTTTTTAACTCACCATTCAAAGAGAGGTTCTCTACGCTTGCATTCTCTGGTAAGCCCCACATACGGTTTGCGCCTCGCTCCAGTTGTGTGAGCTTCGCACCTTTGACAATAGTCACAGGACTACCGTGATAATTGATCACGTCTGAGATGTCAGTGGCCTTCTCGTTGTACTCTCTTTGTAGGGAAATAATGTCAGATAAATCACTACGACCAAAAAACTCACCCGCTACAGGATAGTTGGGTATATGGACGATAGGTATTTCACCCAATGGATTTGGTAAGGTCTTTTCTCCGAACAATGGGTCATACTGAATTACTTTGTCTTTATACCAACGCTCACCATACCACTCTACGTTTTTATTACTTAGCTCGCCAAATCTCTGTGTACTTTCATCATCACCGTTTTTAAAACGTGGAAATAGAACCAATACAGAATTAACTTGCTTACGGTCAACGCCATGTGGCCCACCAAAACTAGGAAAAACATATTGGCTGGGTAACACATCAAGCCTAGCATATGGTGGCTCAATAGGATCATCCTCGTGCCAAGACACACGTACAAAAACATCACCCGTGATACTGCCCATTTGTGCCATCTCAAAACCAATAAGCTCCTTGCGATTGTACTCCCATGTACGCTCTAACATTAGACGTATGAACTCCCGATCTTCGTCTTCTTTAGAAGCAGTGGCAGGATCATCCGGTATTGTAACTGAGAAACCACCTTTCATTAAGAAGTTGACCTGTGCGTCTACGAATCTACGGCAATAATTCATGGTTACAAATGGCTCGTTTATATCCCGTGTGTGGTCCCAATGCTTACCACGATAGAATCTCATAAACTTTCTGTAGCGAGTTAATCTTTGACTATGCTCAACTTCCGTTGCTGTCACAAGCTCGAATACTTTAGAGTCAGGACTACCATATGCCGTAGTCGCGATAATGCCTCGATTCATTAGTGCCATTTTAATCCCACTTTCTAAATACAGATGATCTATTTTTATATTGCTTTTCTATTGTACATTCAAATCGACTTTTTAACCACAAGCCGACTGAACGTGGAGATTGGTCAGCCAAGTCGCCTCGCTTTAACAACTTTTGTACTGTACGCTCGGACTCATCACTTAATTGACATATTTGTTGTATTGTTAAATCACCAGCCATCAAACTTTCTCCTAGATCGACCACCGTTTATTCTAGCAGAATTTAAATAACGACCCATGCTTTTGTTTCCAACAAACGGATTATTACCTGTCTCCACTGCAATCATCTTACGATTTACTAAGTAACATAGCATCATTAAACTATCTGCATAATCATCATGGCTGTCTTGTGATGAGCTTTTTTTGCTTTTCTTGGTTGGTGCGTGTACGTCCATGAACTTACCTCGCCAATCTTTTTGTAAATCATACATCTGACGTACAAATTTTTGCCACTTCTTTAAACTACGAGAGTAATCTGCTGCAGGGTATGTTAGCCTCTCAGACTTTATTTCTTGGTATAGGATTGTATAACCTTCATGCTTAGTACGCTGACTAAAGATGAATGGGACAACTTGTATATTCTGCTCATAAAGATCTGCATGTAGACGATCATAAATAGGATCACCACGCCCCGTAGCGTCCACAATGATACTACCAATATTGAACTGTGCTAAGAAGTCCAATATCTGTGGGTACTGGGTCTCATGATCATCACCTTCTATCTCTAACCAATTCACCACATGCGTATAATACCTATCCTCACCTGCAAACATAATGGGGTTCTCCCACCACACTTTACCAACTGTGACAACTGTACTGTCGTTAGATCTACCAATATCGATAGACGCTACCAAGTTCTCATTGTGATGGTCATTGTTGTACGTGTTCTCATTACGCTTGAAATGATTGTACTTTCCTTTAATCTTCTTACGTAATTTGCTATTCTCTTTGATACCACAAGCGTCAAAAATCTCTGGCGCAATAAAATGCCCCCTCTCTAATAACCAATGCAAACGATACGACATACGGAACTCGTCACTGTCGTAGCCTAACCGCTCAATCTCTTTCTCAATGTACTTCCCATAACGCGGATTATACCTAGCAGGGTACTCGTAATCATACTGGAAATGCGTTGGTAAAGTCGTGCCACCTGACGCAGCTGTTTTCTTCCTGTTACGCTCACAAGCATCGTAAAACTCGTTCTTGTGCTGGTTTGGTGTACCAATCTTCACCATTGTAGCATTTGTTGATGCACCCATCGGATGAATACTCTTACGAATCTTGTAATTCGAGATGTCCTGAGTCTCCTCGCAAATGATGATATGGTACGTCTTACCTTCTATGTTAGCCTGTGGTCCAGCTGAATTAGCGTCAACAAAGCTCCCATTTTGAAGCGTAAGGACTTTTCTGCCTCCTTGTAAGGCTATGCCTATGTCGGGGTCTTTTAAGACATCCTGCATCTGTTTACTGGACATTCTTGATGACATGCGACTATGCATGATGCCTGCTAACTCATAACTGGGTGCAAAGATACCCACCCAAAGACCGTCCTTAAACTTTGCAATACGGTCATCCTTCTTCAAGTTCTTCATTTTCGCCAGTGTCGGCAAGATCACGCATAACCCTACCACAACACACGACACTACTTCCGTCTTGCCTGCCTGACGACTAAACAAAGCTGTGATTTCATCACCATCTTCCATAATGATGCTTTGGCAGATACGTAAACCAAACTCTCTTTGGTATGGGTATAGATCTACACCTGTGCTAGTAAGACAAAACTCAAAACACTTATTAGCTAAGTCTAATAACTCTTGATTAGTCAACACATGCTTAATCTTCTTTGGACGACCGACTTTTCTTTTATCTGTCATGACTCACTCTTTATCTTTTCCATATCTTCAATAAACTTCTTATACAATTTATTTATAGCATCTCTACTTGGATTACCAAAAACTTTGTGCTGAAGCTCTAAAGACTCCCTGGCGGACACAACTTGCAACCAAACTTTAAAAGGATCTTCTCTCATAATGTAAGACGACTCTCTACGACCAAACATTTCCAAATCTTTATTGCGCTCGCTTATCATTTATATATACTCCTATATATATATATAATATATATGTGGACGTTAAATTTTATATATGTTTTTTATAACTATATGTAATTGTGACTTTTCAACAACTTTTGAGAAGCAGGTACCTAGTATTTACAAGGACTTAAACAAAATGACAGATAATGTAAACCATCCTAGCCACTATCACCCAGACAGCATCGAAGCTATTGAGGCTATCAATGCTTGGGGGTTAAATTTCCAACTTGGTAATACTATTAAGTACATAGCAAGAGCAGGACTAAAAGACAAAGCAAAACTAATAGAAGACTTAGAAAAAGCAAGATTCTACCTAGACTATGAAATAAAAAGACTCAAAAATAGTTCCCAAATAAGTTGTACCGTGAGTCTAGCTCATCAAGACAATCTTCCTCGTCAACCCCAAAAACCCACTCACTCCAACCAGTAGTCAACTCTACTTTCACAAAGACCCCTTGCACACATTCAATCTGTGTTGGCCTCAGAAAAGACTCAGTAGAATTTTCTTTTAAAGTCTCTAACAAAGCGTTAAACGAGTCGCTATCTTTATTTAAAGTGAACTCTTTCCCCATGGGAGAGCCTTCTAAAGACAACTCACAGTTTGGTAAAACCACCACCTCACCTGCATCTTTGACGCAATACCCCCAACCAGTAAAAACGCCTTTTTTCATCTGTCGTCCCCACTACCACGTAGTTTATCTCTTTTCATGCGAGATTGTAGTTTATCTACATTCATTTGTGCTATTTCTTCTAAACTAAAACCTAACTCATACGCTAAATTCGATACATACCAAAGCACATCGCCTAGTTCCTTAGCGAAGGCTTGGACCTCGGCCTCGCCTAGTTGATTATTTTTGTCACGGACTACTTTTTTTAATTTCTCAGCAATCTCACCTGACTCTCCTACAAGACCTAGTACACAGTACACAACGCCTTGCTTTTCTGGGTAAATCGCAGTCTTGCGACTGGCAAATTGATAATCATTTATATGCATAACAGGCACTCGTTTCTTCATTAATATCTTTACGTAATTCTCTAGCGGTCTGTGCGACATCCCTTAAATTGACAACTATATCATCATTAACAGAATTCCCTAGTAAGCTTTCCTCATAATTAATTGCAACTCTTATAGGTTCTGTAGGTACTTGTTGGTATTCGTTTGTATCGATAATAAAATCAATAGGCCCATCTAAGGGTGGAACCGTCAAAAACCTTGGGGAGTTTTGCATAGACTTTTGTACACTACCGTTGCTATAAGCATATTTAATTGCACTATAAACAGAGGCCACTGCAAACCAACTTAACAACAACAAAGAACCTAGAAAAAAGCTATATAGTTTACTGTGATACATCTTGTCTCCTAATATCTGTGCGTATCTCCATTAAGAGATTCTTGATAAACTCTACAGTAACCCGCATCTCTCGTAGAGACGCTTGATTATCTTTTAAAGAATCATGGATCTTCTTTTGTTCTGTCTCTAAAGAGACGACACGTTTTTCAATTTTATCTAGGTCGTTTTTCATCACTGCTGTTCCAACAGATAATGAATTAACCCAAAACAGAACAGGCACGAACCCTGTGGCTAGTACCTTGAAAAATAAATCAATCAACTTTTCATTACTCATACCGACTCTCCATCTAGCATATTTACCCCCATTATAGCTGGTTAGATGTACATTTTCACGATTATAATTGACATTAAGAACTAATGCGTTTATTTTATTAACACAATTAATGTGTTCGCACAAAGAAAGGTTAACCATGAAAGCAGCACAACAATGGAATATACGACTGATTACTCCTAATTATTTGGAGGCAAAAGCTGAATGTGACATCTGGGTATACAGAGGATACAGCACTCACTACTCAGAGGCAAAAGATCAAGTAGAGATTAAAAAGGCAGGCCCTAAAAAGGCTCTTTACTTCGTAAGGACACGAATAAAAGAATGAGCAAATACGGATTATGCTTTTTTAATATATCTTCTTTAACACTTTCAGACTTAGGAATACACTCATGTCACTCTATCAAAGACCATATACCCCACAACAAGAACGCAAAATCACATCAGTACAGTTGTACGATGCTGACACCAATGAGATCTTTGGTACGTTCGACAACTTCTACAAAGCAACAGAATTCATCACCTCACGTGGGTACTCAGTCGTCTACCTAGATGAAGAATATAACAGTCGACACCAGTCGTGGGGGTTGCGGGTGTGGAAGTAATACAATGTACTGTCCTTGGACAGCCTGTACCGAAAGCAAGGCCACGTTTTTCTAGTCGATCTGGTAGAGCGTATACGCCTAAAAAAACCAAGGACTATGAGAAGAAGGTTGGTAAAGTCGTTCGGCCTATGGTCAAAGACAAGATAGCTGGGGCTGTCCATGTCAGTCTTAACATCATCTTTAGTCGGCCTAAATATATGCAAACCAAAAAGTACCAAGACGGACTAATATTGCACACTAAGAGACCAGACCTTGATAACGTGATCAAAGCAGTACTAGATGCTCTCAATTCTGTACTTGACGATGATGCACAGGTATCTAAAATAACAGCCACCAAATACTATGCTGAAAAACAAGGTAACCCAAGAACAGAAATTACTATTTCAAAACTATAAACGAAAGGATGTTCTATGAACTTCTTAATTATACTCGCAGCTCTTAACCTGACTTGCTTTACAAATTACGTGCATCGTGCATCGGGAGTAGAGATTCGTAAAAACAAACTTATCAAAGCTCGTAAAACAAGTTTACGTAATGTTAAAACTTTAATCTCTGCGATTAAAAAACAAAACGATGTAGACAGTAGGTTACTGGCTGTCGCATACCTAGAAAGTAGGCTCCGGCTGTACTCAAAACGTGGTGACAAGGGACAAGCTTGCGGTATCTTCCAAATACATGCTAAATACTCATACCCCATGTTCCACCGTAAACGTGGATTTATAGATTGGAATGAGAAACACCCTATTAGTCGTGTCAAGATACAAAAAGAATGTAACAAGCTTAATAACGTCAACTACAGTATTAAAACCATGAATAAACTCATAGATATCATGGATGGTAAAGGACTACACCCATGCCACCATAACTCTGGGTTCTATGGTAAATGTAATACTTGGTACAAACAACGCATTAACATCCTAGTACCTTATTTTGAAATCGCCAAACTTATGTGCAAAACTAACAACACCTCAACCCACAAACCGCCTCTATACATGGACTAATTACTCTTAATCAGGTCTTCCAAAATACGCCTACGTACTTCTTTACATTTCGTTACGTTCACACTATAACACCCTGTACACAACTTGTGCTGACCGTCCGCAAACTTCTTGTAAATACGGGGTATAAAGTAAGAATTATCTCCCTCATTTATATAATAAGCCTTCTTGTAGCTCTTACGCTTCTTACCACAATCTTTACACCCATACTCAAAGCCAGCACCCATCACCTCCAGATCCCCTAAATAGCCTAATAACGTACTACGGCTAATCTCTGATAGTAACTTTCTACCAATGTAATAACTATGGCTTGCATCACTCGCAGACAACACTGCTGGTCTACCACGACCCACACGCGGTGGCTTATTAGATAGATGGCCTGTCTCAAGGAACTTGTCCGACAATACCTCGTATATAAAATCGGTAGGACTTACCTCATTCTCTGCTATATATGCATCAAACGCATCACATAGTTCAGCAGGTAATCTAAAACTCTTAGTTCTACTCTTTGTATTACTCATATGTCTACCTCTTTAGCTATAATGTACTTTTTGATCACTTGCAAAGTAACCTACTTTTAGTTTTAGTTTTATATAAAGGTCTTGCTTTATAAGAAGCTTACTGGTTTTTCTTGTGTATTCTTGGATATCTAATGTGTGGATGAAGTTATCTAACAGACTGTTTGAATACGATGGACGAGTCCCAGCTTGGGTACCTGAAGTAATATGCAAATTCTTTTTGATTAAAAAATATGGTACGTCCTGTAATTGATATGGGCACAACGTAAAACATGCTCCCTTTTCATCCCCATATAATCTCCAAATGAGTACTTCTACTTCATCCCCTAGGTTCTCTTGTACCCATGCCCAACTCTTATCTTGCTTAATCTCCTCATCGCTTTTATTAGCTAGATAAGATAACGTAGCATGATGATTGAACCACGTATCATACGACTTATGTTTCTTTGTCTCAGCAGTTAGTACTTCCGTGTCTTCCGGCTGTACAAATAAACCACAATAAATTACTTTTTTGGTGTTAGTAGTGTTAGTAGTATTAGTAGTATTACTCATCGTTACACCTTACTCAATGTTACATGAATACCATTACCAAATACCTTCGCACTCACAGAGGTATTAAAATCCTTACCTATATACAACTCAACATAATGCAAATTATGCATAACGCTAGGCAACATAATCGTAAACGATAACTCATCTACATCGTTCGTTAATTTTGGCATCTCTTTGTTATGCATTAACGTGTTAATACATTCCTGAATACTACATGGCATCCAGTCAAAATCAAATGTAGGAATCGCTCTCCAACTTGCTCGAAATACACTCATCATGTACCCTTTCTATAGTTCTTGTCTTAATCAGACTCTTACATCTTTATTATTTATTTAAACTAATTGCAAGAGTTTTTTTAAAAAATAATACAACAACAAAACAACCACATAAAACTAAAGGACTTTCACATGAGTGAACTCATTTCACAACTAGACCTCAAAAGAGCTGCACGATATAACGCAAAACAATCCTACACCCTCACACCAGATATCCTCACCTCATACCCAGCACTCTCACAACCAAAACAATCCACACAATTCGCAGAGGCAGTACTGTTCGTACAAAAAGATATCGGCCTCCACTCACACCAACAAGACGCAAAACTAGGTAGACAAACATACCAAGCAATCATCCAACACCTAAGAGGACAATACTCAGAATATGTCCTACTCAATGAACAAAAAATACAAATGCCAAAATCAAACCACTACTCTCTCATCACATACGATGAACCAAATGGCCTAGACCTACACCGCTACGGTAACTTCTCCAGGCGCAAAAAAGATATCTCCCAACTATGCCTACACTGGGGTGGACTAAACCCAAAACACTGCTACAATGTCTTCGCATCAAACTCCAGAAAAGTATCCTCACACTTTCTCATCGGGCTAAATAAAGAACTACAACCCATCATATACCAAGTACTAGACCTAAAACACAAAGCATGGCACGCAGGGAAGTTCAACGAGAAATCCATCGGTATCGACATCTGCCAACAACCCACAACAAAATGGAAACAATACTACGATGAAAACGGATACCAACTAAACACTATACAAAACAAAACCAATCGTGGACCAAAAAACATCCTAGAACTACATCCCCTAATCATCAAAGCAACTCAAGAATTCATCACACACCTAGCAAATGCACTAAATATAAACCCCTCCATATCAAATAACCCCAACCTCTATAACCCAAACGCAATCCTAAACGGCACATATAACATATACTGCCACTCTATGGTCTCTGCTAAAAAATGGGACATCGCCCCCTATTGGAATGATATCTTCAACCCAGAACTATAACTCAGGATACACACCTAGATATACACACTATACTTGGATACACACTACACACACAACACACACACCAGTAAAATGTGTTCATACATTTTTGGCTTTATTACTTTGGTGTAAAGGTTACTTGCCGCCGTCCGTGCTGCGCTTTTCTTGGGGTAATCGATAACTTGACATAGCTTTTTTGTGAAGTGTTCTTAAATCGCAAATTAGACCATGTTTTTTTATAGTGCTTTTTATCGATTGTTTTTCATTCTCTTTTATAGTGCATATACACATGTACACACACGCGCGTTATATAACGCGCGTGTGTGTATGTGCTTATAAGTGGCATACGAGATAGAACGCTATAAAAACACGTTAAAAACCCCATACACCACGATAAAAAAAGATCCTTAATTAAATCATATAGTCACATACTAATTTAAACCTTTTTATAAAAAGTACTTGCATTATGTAAAAAAGTTAGGCAGGGTTGAAAGTGTCAATAGTGTTAAGCACTTAAGACACTAACAACAATTAAAACCTTTTAGGAGGTAAATCATGAGTATGTATTTTGATACATTGCCACTTGATAGTAGAATAAGATACTACAAGCCAAAGCGAAACGATAAGAAAAAAATCTCTGTTTACAATAAACCAAATCAGTTTAGTAAACATCTTAATTATGATGTATTCATCAAACTTTCAAAGGAGGTCTATCATATTGGGTGCAGTGGCAACCTTAAAAAACAAGATGGTGTCTCTACGTGTCATGCTTATCTTGTAGGACAACGAGTTAAGATTCTTACAACTTTTGATCAGTTTTTCGAGTTGAAATATGATCGCATAAGATATGATCATATAAACGCTATTATGTACGCTGAAAACAGTGAGTTGAGAGAGGGCGATATTTGCTTAATTACTGTTCAAAATGAAGTATATAAAGTGACAAAATCATGAGTGTTTTTGATGTCATTCTTATAGTAGTTTTACTATGCTTTAAAGCATATGTACTAGCTATCTTTTTTATAGTGATTCTATCACTTTACGTCTAAGTCATGGGCGCAAAAAAAAATTTTTTAATTTAAATGTATACTTAAATCTCAAGGGGTTTATACAATGAAGAAACAAGAATTAATTAATAAATATAATCGTAAACAACATAAACAAGCTTCAATTGACTTTTCGTCAATTGTTGTTGAATATGTATCTTTTTACTTGGTTTTTACGAGTGTAAGAACAGAGAGTAGAAACACTAAAACTGGGGACGTATATCAGACTTACTTGATTGATAAAGAGCGTATTAATGAGAAGTCTGTATTTGGAGCTAAATGTAATACTTGCCCTATCGTTAAAGATTGCTATGTTTCAAGAGATAAACTAGCAGTAAGATCAGCCTTAAAAAAGGCGATTAAGGGCCTAGGTAAATATAAGTTTATGAGCTTAGAGCAAGCTTGTAATTACTTGACTAATAAAAAGCTTAGATTTGGTTCATATGGGGACCCTTCTATCATTCCACTAAGCGACATTGAAATGATAACCAAGGCATGTAAATCATGGCTAGGGTATACCCACTATTGGCGTGAGATTCCTACTCAATATGCAAGATTTTTTATGGCCTCGGTAGAGAACAAAACTGATAAGTTACTAGCTAATTCTCTCGGTTATCGTACTTTTGAAGTGTTTTTTGATGATGAAATCTTGATAGATAGTGATTCTATTTTATGCCCTAATTTTACTCATAATATTCAATGTAAAAAGTGTGGCTTATGCGATGGTAAGCACGGAATTGATGATAAAAGAAAGAATATTTGTATACCAAGTCACTAAACTAAATATTAACTTTAAGGAGTAAAAAAATGAAAACAAACGAAAGAAAGAATTTCAATGTATTAATAGCTTGCGAGGCTAGTGGTATCGTTGGAAGTCGCTTTAACGCTTTAGGATACAATGTATTTACATGTGATATACAGTCTTGCTACAATAAACAGTATAGAAACTTGCATCTTACTAGTGACGTGTTCACAGTGCTAAATACATTTAAAAACGTAGGTGTAGTAATCGATTTACTTGTTGCATTCCCACCATGTACTTTCTTATCCAACGTGGGTAATCGTTGGATAAATGATAAAGAGAACTATCCAAATCGTGAGCTAGACAGAGAGCTAGCTTTAAAGTTTTTCTTCGATTTGTGGAATACTGACAAAACCCACGGAATCAAGCATATTTGTCTTGAGAATCCAAGGGGGTACTTAAGTCAGTTTTTTACACAAGATGAAGACTACCAAGTAGTGCAACCTTACTACTTCGGTGAGTACGCTAGTAAGGCGACTTGCTTATTTACTAAAAACCTACCTTTTTTGACAGAAACAGACAGATTAAAAGAGCGTAAAGATAGAAAGTTTTCAGAGTATTTTGCTAAACTCAATAAAAAAAGAGAACGTAGCGAGACTTTTAAGGGACTAGCTAGCGCGCTAGTACTGCAATATGATGCTTATTTAGATGATCTATATGATTTTGAAATTAGTGACAATTTTGATTTATCTCTATTTGATGAACTAACAACAAAGTAAACACAAGACAAGACAAGACAAAAAGACAAGACAAGACAAAGCACTTCTTAGAAGTGCTTTTTTTATGTTTATAATATACCGAAGACCCATGTAGTACACTATATTACATAGTGGTACAATGTAGGAGACATGGGCGTGTTTTCAAAATTTTAGAATAATATGCATACACTATTCTATTTTATCAAAGATAGGTCGTTTATGAGTGTATAGCACAGAGTACATTATATAAAATTAATGTAATGCATTATTTAAACATTATAGCGTCCCTTGTATGCTCGTTTTAGAGTCCGACCTATGCCAAGACATCAATTTAATAGTAAATGCTCTTAAATCGCAAGTTAGGCACCTTAAACACGGAGTAAGGTATATACGCGCGTGCACGCGCGTGTGTGTGTGCGTATGATGGCAGTGATTAGACTATACATACCTTTTAAAGCCTTATAACGTCCTCTGTGCGCTCGTTTTAGGGGTAAACCTATGCCAAGGTATCAATTTAAGGGTAAATGCTCTTAAATCGCAAGTTAGGCACCTTAAACAGGTACGTACTGATTTACCTATACACCCATTCAGTGGGTAAAAATTTACCTGAACGGCTGTTCAGTGGGTAAAATTTTACCCCCCCCGCCCCCTCGGCCCGCGCCCGCGCCCGCGCCCGCGCGTTACTTATTGGTAAAAGTGCTCAAAATTTTTTTCTGGGCTTTTTTGTACTTATTGTCAAAACCCGTAGAAATTTTTTCTAATTTTTTGATCAACTCATGGATAGACTCATCGCTCCTGGGACACTCTTATGTCCTAACTATAGATGTACTGAGTACGATACATACCTATGCAGTAATCTGGAGTACTGATTAACATGCGCTTTACATTAAAGCGAAGCTGGGGCCACACGTTTTTTGATCACACTGCTGCAGCATAACGCTCGCTCCCTGATCAAGTCACAGATCGCCAACAGCTCTTATGTAAAGAGATGACCCCTTGAATACACCTAGGGACTTTTTATACAGAGATGTGATCAACTACATCTGGGCTTATGTTTTAATACAGAACCCCCTGTGTTTATGTGCGCTGGGGGCCTAGATGTGGATGGATGGGCACTCACTCCCTTACCCGCGATTACTTACCCCCATTGCCGTCCATATTCTGATCACACCCTCCCCGCCCATAAACCACCTAGGGCACATCTCAGGCACAACCCCCTACGTCTTTTTTTGGGCGACTCTTTTTTTTGACCCATACCCCCCATACGCCTTTCCTGTCCTATACCAAAACATAAGCAGCGATACACTACCCAAGTCAACACCCTTAAACACCTACCCCCCTTAACTCCCCCATAAATATTTATGGGCCACGCCCTA
>VTLG01005654.1_pt1 | contig 84961 bp, 83 predicted proteins | sample 4694571 | NCBI WGS metagenome assembly VTLG01 (sample SAMN12604809, study PRJNA352737) | marine metagenome | biome: ENVO:00000447; feature: ENVO:00000209|ENVO:00000569|ENVO:01000036; material: ENVO:00002151; isolation source: viral sequences binned using virsorter ...
GGGTTGCATCTCAACTGTTAGATTGACAGTCTCATTATACATGGTCACACTTGCTGAGAATATCTCAACAAGAGTCGTGTTATCTCCGAATGTGATTACAGGTAATGTGCTATTGTTGGTGTCTTCATATGTGAAGTTGTGATACTCCGTAGTCCAGATAGGGTCATTACCCTCAACTGGTGGGTCTGGTATCATTTCAGCACAACCTGCTAACGCAGGGCTGATTAGTAGTAATACTAGCAACAACCGCATTCTGAATCACCTTCCAACTTCTTAAGCATCTTTTTCATCCCATCTATTTCGTCTTGCATCTTCTGCTTGTCGCTACGCCTGTCAATAAACAAATCACATAGTGAAATTATCTCATGAATATATTCCTTGTATTGCTCTATGGGATAGCCTGTATGCTTTAGCACATTATTCGCTATCTCTCGTATATCTGCGAAGGCTTCCAACTTCTTCTTCTCACACTTCTTTAGATGCTCAATCATCAAGTCCTTGTCTCCACTCATTCCTACTATCCATCTACTCATAGTATCACTCTAATTTCTCGCATTTTCTTTCCAACTCTGTAACCCTCGACTCAAGTTCATTTATTATAGCCTCTAGTCGAGTTACGTTGTCATCTAACTGTTCATCCACCCATTCATAAGTGACTCCATCATCATCAGCCTCTATGTTTTTCTCAAGGCTATCCATCTGGTCGTTTATCTCAACGAAAGAATGCTTCAAGAAAACTTCAACGTCAGTCAGATTCTTGAAGTGTTCATTTGGTGTAGGCCAAAGTGTCATCCCCATACCGCCTTGTTATCTTCTCTCTTCTTCAAGATATACTGTGTGCATGATGGACAGAAGTTCTGAAACACACCATAGGTTTTCAGTTTAGTCCAATTCATATCCCTCAACTTACGTTGGATTTCCTGTCGGTTCCCCATGTAAGATTGACCTAAAGCCAATTTCATGGTCACAGACCTCCCACATTTGATGCGCTTGGCATCTTTCAGACTAGCCAAACTGTGTGCGTTTGGATAACCGGGGCATTCGCAATTCAATGTTGTCGTGTATTGTTTTATTTTTTCACTCATTTTCATCAACTCCCTCATATTGAGGAAAATTTCGTCTATACCAATCATGGGGCTTGGGCTTGTATTTGGTTGACCAAGTATCTGGATGATAATCATTCATGACTTCTTGTGAGTAGTCAATCTTTGGTGGTGGAGTAAGCGTGGCAAACTTCACCGTCTTGACTATCTCACTATCCAAATGGTATGCCCAATATTGGTTGTCTCCTAACACTATCGCAGTTTCCATCATGGGTTTCCATGTCTTGAGAGTCGTCCAATCTGTGCCACTGAAATACGCATTACCCATAGGATGGGTATGAATCCAACACTTGATAGGTAGTTTCATTCCTATTGGGTCTACCTTGAATTCAACATAGCCCGGTGTTCCGACACTAATGTGTAGCCTATCATTAGAATCAACAACCACTTGTATCTCTCTTGGTTTCTCAAATGCCTGTGTTGACATATGCCATATCTCAGATAGGAATGTGTTCTCAACATATGTGTCTGGATTACGGAAGTTAGGGTTGATTCCCAATTTTAGAATTGATTCCCATACTCTTTGAATCCTATCTTCCCAATGTTCTATCTTGACGATGGGGTCTTCTTGCATCACTGCCCTAGTCCTTTCTTCTTCGTCTTCTATGTATTTATCACTCATCTTACCCATTCTATTGACCTCCCATTTGAACCATCAGAACATCTTGGTTATTCTCAAACTCATGAAACGCTTGATGACCTGCAATGAATCCACCTGCGTGTCTCTTAGTCCCTATGAATTCCTCACCACATACAGGACAATACACCTTCACAATTTCTGCTCTCTTGTAGAGTCCATCTTGACATAGCAAGTCAAGTATTTCTGATACATCTTCTTCGGTTAAATTCTCACCATCTTTCATTGCGTCTTCACTCATTCAATCCACCTCTTAGGAACAGGGTCATTCGTAGTTGTCTATATTTCTTGGTAGCGTTTTCTAATACCCAAGCAAAGTAACGTGGCCTCCAAGTTGTATCAAATATTTCATCATGGGCAGTAATAAATAATTCCATTCTCTCAGTTAGACTAAGACGAGTCACCAGATTTTTCACTAGTAATTCTAAATCTCCCAAGTATCCAGCAAACGGTTCATCACTAGCCAACTCCATTTCAACCTCTTGAAAATCGAATGGGGTATTCGCAGATATTTGAGTCGAATTCATTTCAGAATAAGTGCGCTCAAAGTGTTCTGCCTCAATTTCACCTAGAATATCCATGACCTTCTGGCTCTGTGTAATCAAATCCAACACTTCTGTTACATTGAACCTCTTGGTGAAGAGAGATTCCCAATCTGTCTCCCCACATACTGAGCAATTCTGCCAACCATCTCTAAAGTCTCCGTTCTCATCACAATCTTCCATTACACTTGGGTGTCCTTTTTTACACTTCATACATTCACCACCATTTTATCAATAACATCATTGTTGTCGTTGAACCACTTCTGAATCCACTGGGTTGCAATACCTGCAATAGCAATGTGCATCGTGTCTATTCCTTCTGCATCTCCTTCCCAATCAGTCCCTTGACAAGAGAAAGAACCATCCGGCCCATCCAACATTGCGTCCTGTAGTGTGGGGTCTGTCTTGTATGAGATTAATGCCGCATTACGCCCTTGTGAGCGCAAATCTAGCCACTTGTTTTGAATATCCTCACCATACCCCTCCCGATACAACAATCGCCTTACTGAGAGGTTATCAGCACAACATACAACTAGGTCATAATTCTCCAGTTGTTGCTTCACTAGGACAACATATGGTTCTGCTTTCGATATGCTTCCAAACTTACTCTCTAAGCCACTTACTTTCTTATGTCCAACATCTTCCTCTTCATAGTTCTGATATGTTAGATTCTTAATCTCCACATCATCATCATCAAAGACTGTAATGTCATACAATCCAATTCTATCTAAGAAGGAAACGAGATAACTCCCGATTCCACCTGCGCCTATTATCATTATTTTTCTCATTCTTCTTCACTTCCTTTTTTCATTTCATCGAGTAATTCTCTCACCTTTATTGTAGATGCCTCGATAACATCCTCACATTCTTCTTGTTCTATTGTTTCTTGGTCAAACAGACTTATCGCATAGACAGTATCTGTAATCACTTTCTCTATTTCTAGAATACCATAAGCATATTTAATCAAAATCTTTCGTTGTTTGTCAATACTAGACTCTAGATTGTCGAGTCTCTTATCGGCTTCAGCATAATGTTTAGCAAGATTTTCATCATACTCAGTTGGCATTCCTCCTTCTCTAGCCTTTTCTATTATCGCTTTGGTTTGCCTCAGATGCATACGCATAAGGCTATAATTTCGTTCATCCCTCGCTATTCTTACGTCCCATTTTTCATATTCTCTCTTCAGACTTTCAACCGCGTGTTCAAAACTCTTCACTATCACTTCATTTTCATATTTCATTTTTCATTCCTCTTTTCATATTCCTGCGTCCGTATTCCAGACACGAATTCCTCGACTGTCAATTCCTTCAGACATTGTCTGTCAAAATTGAACATCGGATACAATATCAATCTTAGACAACTACGAATCGTTTGTGCAGTGACTGAATTAACTGCACAGATTTCACTTTGTAGTATGCCTTCATCTCTCATCATAGATACCATCCAAATCACTGTAGAGTTGGTGGAATTCTTGTATGGTAAGTCTCTTTTATCCAACTCAGATGAAATGTAATCCGAAAGAATCGTGCATTCCATCCTAAATTCTGAATGAATGTCTACTCCATTGGTTCCCATCAAATCCAAAGTGTCACCAATCATCTTTCTATTGTTAGTGACAGAGAATATCTGTGGTATCTCCATCAACCTCGCAAACTTTCGACTCAACTTGGATAGTTTCTTCCTGTCCAAGCCTGTTATGTTGGAGTGTCTAGTAAGATTAGTCAGTTTGTCCTGTTGCATTATCAAGTATAGTAGAACTGATGCTCTAGTCTCAACAGGATACCCACGCAACTTGTTCATCTCCCCCAATCTATTCTTCAATCTCATTGTCGCTTTGATTATATGATTAGAACCAGATGCCAGACTGTGTCCATATTGGTGTAGGTGGTTTCTCAATAGGACTATCATATGCTTGTCAGAATCAGATAGCCCACCACGATAATGACTCGATGCTCTCAATTGTGTAAATGCAAGTCGGCTCGATACCTTATCGTTTGGAAAAATGTGAGAACCCAATCCTTGATTAGTCAGATGTGGGGTTTTTCCTCTTAGGTTGTCAATGTGTAGTTTCTCAAAGGAATGCTCATCCGGTGTTTTAACAATAGTCGTTTCCTCAATGGGTGTCCATGATAACACTAAACCACAATTAACACAACAAGTCTCACCTATCATCTCATTGTGTTCCTTCTCAGTGGTAGAACATTCTGGACATTTCATCTAGCATACCCCGCATGAGATGGCTTAGGTGTCTCTTGTTTCTTCTTCTTTGGTCCTTGTAGCCATTTACTAAACAACTTCATGTCTATTCGATGTGAGTTAACCCTTGCATTATCTGGAACATAGCCCCTTAATGTTCCTACTTTCTTCATAGCAAGTTCATCATTCATCAAGGTGAATATCCTAGATACGAATTGGTCACCAAGACTGACATTCCCTACTGAGTTGTTAACACAAACAGGGCCTTTCAGTCTACCATTCATAAACGTGTTTTTGCTTGTGTTCATGGTAGCCTCATCCTTCCTATCTTCGTCCTCATGGAAACAGTAGATGCTAACTCTTTGTGGACTCGTCTTAGCCGCAGTGTTCTCAAGTAGAACCCAATCACATATCGTTCCACTTACTAACATACCCATCTTGGATATCTTCTTTTCAGCCGTCTTTGTAGTGAACTTGAATGTCTTCACATTCTCATTTTCCCTAGCAATCTCATACATCAGACCCTTAGCAGTGTCCTCAACCATCTTGTCTGTTCTGTTCTGTAGCATCCATGCAATCATCATTGCTTTCTGACCCTTAGAAGGTTCCTCACCGAAAAGTTCCTTCCATAGATTAACAGGGCTGATTCCAGTCCATTTCTTAGATTGACTCTTACCGTTTCTATAGTGATTCAAGAATTGGTCTAGTGACTTGATTGGAATTGGACACCAGATATTCTCTGAAAGTTCCATAGCACATTCCGTCTTAGATATTCTCTTTATGGTAAGTCTAACCTCAATCTTATTCTTCCTGTAGGGGTTACCATCTTCAGCATAGAAGTAATACGGACACTTGTTTTCAATTGCATACCTGACATTAGGTGGCACTTCCAACAGTGACATGACATATTTGTGTAGAATAACTGCACTATCGCAGAAACATGAACGATACATGATTCTAGATAGAGTCCCTAGAAGAACCTGCTTTGTCATCCTTCTACCATTCAAAGAATATCCCGAATCCTTACTTATCATCAGCATAGAATTACCATCTCCATGTTTGAAGGTAATCATTGCCATGAACTTATCATAAGTAGTGTTAGAGTTTCTAGGAAACTTGAATAGTAACTTATCCAATGTCTTGTTCAAGGAAGCAAACACAGGGTCGTCTTCCTTAGACTTGTAAGCATAACTACTTCTTTCACTTGTTATCTTCGCTTCACCATATCGGTTTAGCGTTCCCACACCCACATCCGTGTAGACTTTCTTATCGTGTTTCAACAAGAAACTAGTTTGATTATACCTTGCACTACCTGTTCCCGGTTGTCTTATCCTCATTTTCACTTTCATTTTCATTCCTCTTTTTGTATTGTTTGTATTCATAGATATCTTTTAGCACTAATTGGCTATTTCGGGGTCTATGTTTTCCCTCGATTTGTTCTGAAGCACCCTTAATGGCACTATTGATTCTCCTTTTGAAGAATCTAGGTTCGTATATTCTAGTGTTCAACCTAAAAAACACCTCTTCGATATTAGTATATCCGCCAGACTCACAATATGCAATAATTTCTGGTTTTATTTCCAGATATTGTTGCAAATTGCCAGACCAGTTCATATTTCGCACACGCCTCCGGCACACGCCAATTCGCCCTGTAGATTCGTATTGTCTTCCATCTCTACTATCTCCGTCAAGTCAATCTCTCGCAGATATCCCATGAATTTGTTGTATTTGACCTCATCACACTCTTGAAATGGTGCTTGTTTGTAAACCCCTCCATCGAAAGGCAACACTGAAAGCCCATTGTAGTTGTAGCGATTCTCCCAGAACCATTCTCGACATACATCCCACTCATGGTCACGAATGTAGACAGTCGCTGATACATTGTGGTCATTCATCCCACTAACGTGTCCGGGTTTAACCCACTCAAGGGAGAATTTCTTGATTCTCTCTAGTAATTCCATTGCTGATTCTTCTCTAGTGATGACATTATCATGTGGAATCTTCTGCGGTATGGAGAATATCACCTGTTCCGTGTTGAATAAGTCATCCTCCACCAATTCTGGTAGTTTCTCAGTCAGATATTCTGCTAATGGTTCGTTCTTCAACAACCTAACCGTCCTAATGTAGTATTCAGAATGCCAAGCATGAATCCCAGAGGAAGTTCCTAACACACAAGAAGTAGTTCCAGCAGGTTTGACGCAGGTAAGTCTGGCGGCAGAATTTATTCCTAGCATTCCAGCCACTCTTTCATTCTCATGTTGAACCAATTGTGCCGCTTCTTTCAAATCTAAAGAAAGCACGTTTTTATTTGCTATACCCGTCATTGATACACCTAAAAGGGCATCTTTTTCTGTGGTTTTCTTCCAATCCTCTCGTAAATAGTGGAAATCTGTGTAAGATGCTTGTATTGTTCCAATAAAAGCGGCCATTTCTACTCTAGCATTCAAATCTGCTTGAGACTCAACATCACCGACATTTACTTCGACCAAGTTGCAGAATTGATGATTTCTAAGTGAAATTTCTGCACAAGGATTTGTTCCCCAATCCTTATCGTTTGAAAAGTAGAATCCGGGTTCCCCAGACTTGTTGTATTTCAGTTGTGACCACAAATCATCGAAGAATTGCTTCGTCACTCTATGTCTTAGTAAGACTGCTGAGTTATTCGCCCTGTGTCTTTGTGGATTAGTCTCCAGTTGTTGTGGAGATTTAGCCGCAATCATTTCTTTGTCATCAGCACTGAATAGAGAAATCATAGCGGCTCTCCTAATACCACCTGCCAAAACTGCATCAGCAATGTGACATAGTATATCATGAACCTCAATTGGCTTCATCTTGTGATGGTCTGGCATATCAAATAACATTCCCTCAATGATAGTGAGGCAGTTTCTCAATGGTGTTGGTCCGGGCGCACGACCTCCACTAGTCTTGAGTAAAGCACCCTTTGGTCTAATATCTGAATAATCGAATCTAGGAGTCGTTGACCTTTTTCCAGTGTAAGACTCAAACAATACTCTCACTGCTTCAGCCCAACCTTCAATTGAGTCTCCTATCAAATGACGATAAGTTCGTCTTGGGTTTGGTTTCTTGATTGATGGCAATTGAGCCACATGGTGATACTGAACGGAATAGCCTACTCCGGTTCCACCTAACAACAAGAACATGGTTTCTGAGAAAGCGGCAATATCATCTATCGCTTGATATGCACAGTTGTATATTCTGTTTGGTGCTAGGAATATGGGATATCCACCGAATTGCATTGAGCGCATTGAGGGTAGAATCTTTCTAGGAATAATATAATCATCATATGCAACTTTAATCGTTCGACTCATTGCATTCTTAACCTTCCTTAGAATTGGTAATTCTGATATATGCTTTAGGTGCATTTCCTTATTCCTGTTGCATATCTCCAACCACGTTTCTCTTCTCAGTTCTTCGGGTTTAAACTTCGCATATTTGTTGTTTACGATAACCTCCGAAAATATTTCTTGTGCTTCATTCTTCTTTGTATTCTCTAACATTGTATCATCTCTACATCTTGTTTTGCCGATAATAATCGACATGGTATCAATAATTTATGACACCTTTTCCGCCCACTACTTGGGGGTAATTTTGGACAGATTATCTATCGCATATAATCCTCCCCATTGAGGAGAGATTATGTTTATATTCAATGAGAAAACTTCTCAATAATTGAATATTTTTTTTGAATTAAAAAACGGGGCTAGGAGAGTTTCCCCTCCTAACCCCTTACGTTTGTTCTACTCAGCCTTGTTCAAAGACCGCCTACGACTGCCGGAGTCAGAGTCACTTGGGAAACTTCGTCCCAGTTCGTGTTCTCAATGTTCTCACGGCTAACCATATCGCCGTCAATGAAGACCCAATGGGTTGGGTGGTCTAGTATTTGCTCTATTGCACCTTCGCTATTAAGTTCCAGACTTGTGTGTCCTGATTCATTTAGTATTGTTAACTTCACGCCTATTCACCTCCCTGTTGTGTTACTTGTTGTTGTAGTTGAGCAATGATATTATCCTTATCAGTTAGCCTTTTGCTCATTACTGCAATCGTTCTCTCATACTGTGCCGTAGCACCGAGAGTTTCATTCAATTGGTTCGCTAGGTTCTGTGCAGTCTGCATGGCATTAGCATTACGTTCTGTTAACATATGCACGTTGCCTTCCAATTGCTCAACCTTCGCTTCCATGTCCTTCATTGTCATCTTCTTTTCCTTTTCACTCATTTTTCATTCCTCCTTACTAGGTCGTCAATTTCCACGGATGCCGTTTGCTTTGTCAACAATGCAAAGTCTCCCTCGTATCCAAGCCTCCGTAGATAATTGATTTGTTTGTCTGATGCTGGTTCAGTTGCCCGATTCACTAGTTTCAACAGAGTGTTTGCCTGCTTCTCAGAAAGTTCCCTACCTGTTGTCAATCGTAGCCTCATGTCCTTAATAAAGGACTCTTCCCAGTCATTCGTAGCGAAGGATTTGTCAAAGTATGGGTAGCCCATATTGTCACATAATGCACCAAATGCTGAGTCTTCAGCCTTGTTCGCAAATTCCTCTTTGACCGCATCCTTGAACTTGATATCTGCTTCCTTGAGGATTTCCCTTCTGGCTTCCAGAAGACTATCCTCCTTCCGAATAGTTTCCTTATGTTGTTCCAACTGTATGTAGAACCATGCCAAGTCATGAATTAGAACCTTGTCTGGATAACCTCTCCTAGTCTGTTGGTTCTTTGGATTGTCTGGATGGTTCCATCTCCATACAATGGATGCCATCTTGAAGTTTGGTAGGAAATGCATCCCTGCCTTTCCTTGTCCCTTCTTACGAATCTTAGTCACCTTGCGATACATCTGCAAGTCCTTGTCCCAATACTTCTTGGGAGTCTCAATGATGTTGATTCTCAAGTCATATTCCTTCACGGCATTGAATTGTTCCTCAAACTTCTCACCGTATTTAGACCACCATGCTTCGGCCTTCATCGAATTCACACGAACCTTAATCCATTCCTTAATCATGGCCTCAGTAATCTCAGACTCAGCCAGTCCAGTTTCCTCCATCAGTCCTCTTAGGATTAGGTATGATGTGATGTGGTCAGAACCAAGACACTCAATTGTCCCATTCTCAGTGTTCTCTATCTCATAATGATAGACTATTTTGTGTCCACATAGACATTCACCAGAATGGTTCGTCTGTGTTACCCATTCGGGTTCACCTGTTTGTGGACCTCCCACCATACCATAGCCCCACCAACATCTACCTGTCACTCTCCACTCAAGTTTTGCCTCCTCGTAGTCATCAGCAACAGACAAAGCAGTTAGTCTGGCCTTGAGAATTCTATCCCATCTTCCATTACCCAATTCCCTTTTAGCACTAAGATGTCTACTCGCATTGTTCTCCCATTGCATTCTACTCATCTAGTTCACCTTCCTCACTCATTGCTTCAAACATGACTTGTTCTCTCTCCCTAAAATAATCTGTAATTAAATTCATTACAGGTAATCCGTCTACCTTGTTGGGATTAGGTTCGTATTTATGAGCATTCAAAGCATACATGATGCTGACTGTTCCATCATCACCAATCATAACCCACCATTCGGTATTACCATATCCATCTGGACTCGATGCAGAAACCTTCAGTTTATTATCATCCCAATCCATACCATAATGTTCCATCACATCATCAATTACTTCTGGCAATAAACCATACCAAGTATACAATTCAGCCATCTATTCCATCCTCTCGTTATCTCGTAGTTCAATTAGGTGACCTGTCAGTATCTGGTCTATCTTCTCAAACAATGCTTCAGCACTACCTGCTATGGTTTTCCTGTGTAGGCATAACCATATCTTGTGGTGAGCATTCAACACGACCTTTGGTTGGTCACGCTCATTCATCGAGATTACACACGGTGGCATCTCTTCATCATTCACTAACCTAAATTCTATTTCAGTATTTATTTTCATTCTTCTTCATCTCCTTTTTCCCATGTTTCACAACTCTCAAAACACCCACCATTATCTTCGGGGTGCGCCCCACAAAAAGAACAACATTCCGCTATCTTATCTTGTAGATATTCTGCATCTCTTTCTTCATCTCTAAAACTTCTCATTCTTCTTCACCTAGTATGTCGTAGTCGGCTAATATTCTTGCACCCATAGCCCACAAATCGCGGGGTAGATAGACGTTCTCACTATCGAATGGGTTTCCGTCCACGTTGTAAGCCAACCCCATGAGAAACTCATCTATGTCCATATCCCTCTCTATCACTTTGACTATGAAGTCATGCATTCTTTGATTGAATGTGGTAGTCATATTAACTCACTCAACCCATATCCAAACAAGGTTATCCCATTTAGGAATACTATCAATGTCAGATTATTCTTAATCTTCTCATAGATAGATTTGATTTGTTGGTATCTCTTACCAGCCTTAGTAGCAGGCACTTGACTATACCAGAATTTGGCTAGATTTTCCATCTCCTTACACTGTTTCTTCAACAGTAAGAGTTCTGCCTCTAACTGTATAATTCTATCATTCATTATTCTTCCTCCTTTATTTCTCGCCAAGTTGTGACTTTACCATTACCCATAGAGTAGTCGATTGTGGTTATTGCATGAATGTTCATGAAATTCAATTCCCTCTCATATTGACAAATACATTGTTCGGCATGGCTAATGTCACCATGATGGTGGCATCTAATCAAAACCGTGCCAGTGTCATCACAAAATGAACAAGATACACGTTGTGTATGTTGTGATTTTACCTTTTTGATACCCTTAACCAATTCGCTCACCTACATAGTTCAGTGAAACCTTTGCCCTTGTGATTGCCACATAGCACAGGTTCCTCTCTTGTTGTCTGTCATCCTGTGACTTAGCCATAGGATGAGGCATTAGGTCTGGCTTGAGAATCCAAACGTTGTTGGCTTCAAGTCCCTTTGCCTTGTGTATAGTAGAGAAAGTGACACACGCCCCTCTCTTGTCCTTGAATACTTCCTCGATGTTCTGAATCAGACCCTTGACTGTAGTTGCATTACCCAATAGAGCCTTGATGCAATCAGACTTGTCATTCAAGCCACGAACCATGCGTTCCTTGTCTTGATTGATTAGGTGTTGTCTTTGATTCGTGACAAACTCATCGAATTTCGGTAGGAAAGTCGCAATTGGCATACTCTTGTCAGCAGTCACTTTCTTGACTAGTGCTTCAAGTCCCTTACCAATCTCACGGCCTAGAACCTTAGCCCTAATTCCTCTTGAGATTAGCCTCAGACACTCACCAACCAAAGGTGCATTGACTCTACATAGAACCAAGTCACCAACAACTGGGACAAATGGCACATTCGTAGCGACAGTTCCAATAGGTGCATCATCTCTAGCATGATAGTCTGAGAAGAATCTCTTCGCCTCATCAACAACCATGCTTGGACATCTCCAAGTTATGGATAGGGTGTAGTTCATTACTCCCCTAGATGAGTTCTCAAGTTCTCTCTTGAATATGTCCATACTAGCAGAATCTGCACCACGGAAACCGTAGATTGCCTGCTTTGGGTCACCGACAACAATCATCCTTCCACCATTGCAAGCCTTGAGAATCAGTCTACGTTGAACCTCATTGAAATCTTGAGCCTCATCAACGAAAACCACATCATAATGATTCACTGGTAGATTCAATTCTACTGGCAGCCAAACCATATCATCGAAGTCAACAGTGGACGCATCCCTACACATATTCTTCATAACTGGTAGTAGTTGGATTGCCTCTTGCTTATCCACAACACCATCAAACTCAATGTCAAATCTTTCTAGGATATTCTCTATTGCCTGTCGGTCTTCCCAGTCAGCCATACTGTTCTTCAGTTGGCTGATTAGTTTGACCAGTTGATTTACTGACGCATAGTCTGCACCCATAATCGTCTTCACGATATTGTATGTCTTACGACCATCCATCCTACATCTGCGACTAACTTTCCTAACCGCAGAATAACCAAGACTGTGAAAGGTCATTGCATCACAATCGTCTGGCAGTCTCTCCTGTAGTTCATTGGCAATCGACTTGTTGAAAGCCAAGAATCCCTTCTTGCCACCAACTAGTTTCGCACCTTCTACAATAGTGTAGGTCTTGCCTGTTCCAGCACCAGCATAAACCATCATGTGGTCTGTGCCGTTCTCCATTTCATTCCATATTTGTTTTTGTTCTTCTGTTCCATTCATATTTTTATCCTCCCTAATTTGGGAATTTGATTTAGTGCCGAACTTCTCGCGCACTATTTTTGGGAAATTGTATTGCAAGGAGTAGGACAGGTGTGACCGCACCTTGTGTTCGGTATCAAGACCATGATACCAACGGAGCATTGCTCAACGTTGTTCATCCTTTTACCCATCGCATTTCCACAGAAGAATTTCTGATTTATAGGTGGGCTGACACAACCTTGCTCATTTGTTGTAAATTCAACTCCAGTTATTGCTTAGCAGTCAATTAATTGGACACCGAATTATGAGACTATATTAAGTTCCCAGAATTCTGGGAAATCGAATCTGATATAGCATAGAAAATCAGTGGGTCTAACCGGACCCGTCACTCTAAGAGTATGACAGAAGAATTTCTGATTTATTACCGAGTAAAACTATGCTCATTGTGAGTGTGAAATGTATGGAGGTAGATGGCCGAGGGTAACGACCCCCCCGAATGCTAGTAATGCGTAGCATTTCCTACGGTGTTAGTAACCAAGTAGCAGAAAGAAACCTTTCCATCTTTAAATTGAACAATGTCCAACCTAGCATACCTCCGAAACTCCGAAGAGTTGTGAGTTTATTGTTTTTATGAGGAAGACTGTGGGTTCTATGCCCCTAACCTTTGGAGGGAATGAAACGTTTCTGGCTATACGTTTGACAAAGATAAGAATGCGCTGGACGTATGCTTTCGCAAATCTTCTGGTGGGAAGAAACACTACTAACAGCCTCTAAAGAGGGTCTGCATACCTTCGTATCTTTCATGTGTAAGTGACGACTACTGATAGAACATTACTGCTCATTTTATGGCGCACAGTCACCTCGTCATTCAGAACAAGATGAATCACTTCTTCGGCGTATACTAAACTGCCTGCAACAACTCCGGTATCTTTTTGTCTTTTGATTTCAGGTTTAAAACCTCATTGAACGGTAGGATGTGGGACGAACCCACACGTTTCATCTTTCAAGTTCCGCAACTTGTGCCTTCGATGACCTATCGAGATTGATGTAATCGCAGAGTAATTCTCATTCTCTGCATTTTCTCACTGGGTGAGAATATTGAAAATGGAACTCCAAACCAATTAACTGGTCAAAAGTTCCTGTCTATGGAAAAGTTAGTTTTCTCACTTTCTCATTTTCTCACCCCTCTTAGGAGAGAGAAGAAGAAGAAGGAGGGGGAGGTTGAAGAAGAGAGAGAGAATATGAGAATATGAGAATATATGTTATTTTATATCAATTAATTCTCTAAACTCACTCTCTCAGCCCCCTTCTCCCATCCTTCATTTTCTCACTTCAGTGAGAATATTGAGAATGTGGGACATATTGTTCCACTACTTGAAATGGTAATTGTATTGATTATCGAATATTGAATACCGATATTCAATTCTATACTAATATTATATTAATATGGGGTCATCCACACCAATCATTAGTAAGTGTATTGATTAGAGTGCCAAAGAAATTATGACTTTTGTGTGAGTGTGTTTATACTATTGCTAGGAATTAAACACACTTTGAAGTCACTGAATCAACTCTGGAAGAAAATACCGGAACTTAAAGCGATTCCGGCCTTTTCAAAACCGAATTCCGGACCATTTTCCATGCCCAAAGTGTTCCAACCATATGGTCAGTCAGAACGTTTGTAAAGACAGACCTTACATTCCGGTAGTTTCTCTTAATGATGTTGTGGGGGGAACTACAACGATACGGAGGAATAAAAATGGCTAAGATAGATTGGAATGAACAGAACACGAAGGCGTTTGAGTCGGCAGTGAAGATTGTCGGTGATAGCGATAACTCAGATGTAAGGACATATTCAGAATACATCCTGAATGCTCTCAAGTTTGGAGACACTGAAAGACTTCTGGAAAAAGCAGTAGAGGGATTTGCGAAGTATGAAATTGACTTCGATTGGAGTCCGGCACGATACTCCAGCAAGAAACTGAATGATGAGGTTTCAGAAATGGAAAATCTGATTCGGTCTTGCTTCGATGTTTCGGCTTACGATGCTTCGACCAGCAAGGGCAAGAGATTGCTCTCGACCAACACCAAGACCAAGAAGGACGGAACCAAAGATAAGCCCGTCCCACTAACAGGAACTCAAATTCGTGACATCTTGTTGAAGAGACTTCACAGGAATGCCAAAGCGGAGGACACCAAGTAAATGTAGTGGTTCCCCCCCACAACTTAACGAGGGACGCAATAGAGAGTAGTGATCATTTTTGATGCATTTTGTATCAATTTCTAAATTCTCTCTCCGGGGTGGATACCGGGGCGTTTAATCTGGGTTAATCCCCAGACTCTCGACCTTTGGAGGGTTGTTATTACAAGCGTCCACAACCATATGGTTCTGCACGTTGTCGCAAATAGAACCCTGCGAGATGAGGATTTCACTCCTCAACTCTTGAGTTCTTGGTTTGGTATCTGTATAATCCAAGGCGTTCCCCTTCCACTAAACCTAAATTGTATTTGTGGTTTATTTCTCTTAACTTCTCTACTATTGTAGGGCTATCTTCTAGTCCAAACCACATATACCACAATTCTGCAAAATCTTCTTCTGATATCATTCGTTATTCCCCAGAACCTTCCTATTGATGTGGTTTAGCATCACTTCCAATCTCTGCACTGACTCCATTGCGTCTTCTCCTCTGACTTTTAGGCTCTTTAGTATCAAGATATGTGCCGAACCACTCTTAGAGTGTCCGATTTCAATACTATTTGCATAGGGTCGCATCAAGGTTTCTGTTGTGTTATTGTTCTCCATGCCCTTGGTAAAAAATACCGGCACTTGAGGGTTCATCTCGCTACAAAGTGCTAGAACCATATGGTAGCAATTACTCTTGTTGACTACCACATTAAATTCCGGTATAGTTCATGAAGGCTACATGAGTGGAAAGACATATTGGAGAAGGAGATGTGTCGTATGCCAGAAACCCTTGAAGAGATTTGAGTTATTGGGAATACGCAGACACATAGAAAACAAAATAATGATAATTGAGAAGGCACTGTGTCCCGATTCAATCGGATGCAGTAGAACTGCCGAAGGTTTTGAGGTGGACATATGAGCGAGTATCACAAGAAGGAGCCGCGAATGACTTCGATGCACTTTTATTATTTATCATGGATATTGAGCGTGAAGGTTCCCGAAATCACAGGGCGACATCTCACACAACAAGATTATGCCTTGATAGGCAATGAACTCAAAAAGACAAATGAGGATTTTCAATTCACAAAGTGGCTTGATGAATATCATCACAATAGGAGAAGGGCAACACACCTTCACCCCATCAAATACAACCGTCATGCGGGGATTTGAACGTAACAGTCCTACACATTTGAACCGTAACCCTGACCGCGAGAGTTGACCACGAGTCAGCCTGTTAAGGGCCGTAGTAGAATGTGCAATACGAAGGAGGAAGTAGTCTTGGACGAAGATGAAACGGGAGTATGACCGGCTCACTCCCACCTCCGGGTTATCATAGGGGTTGTGCTTACAAGAGTTTCACAACCATATGGTCAGTATGCGAAGCATACTTCTTGGCTACTTTGTCAGCCATATAACAGACCCCGCTTTAAGTTCCGGTATTTCCTTTCAATGTTGTCCGAGGGAGTCGGATACAGGAAAGAAAGAAGAAGAAGGAAGTGAATAAAATGGCAGATGAAATAACACAGGAAACAGTGACGACAAGAATCACTCAGACTGAGTCTTGGCTAGACAAGTCTGGTGAATACGACAAGAACAACCCATACCACACCAACGCAAAGTCCCAAGTTGCAGACTTGGCGAAGTTGTTTGATAGTGGGAAGGGCTGGAAAGACAACAGGACAATGATAAACTACCTAGTAGATTCGTTGACCAACCTACTCAGTGAAATACCCAAGACCCAAAGAGCAGACGGGTCTGGACTATGTTCAAGGGTAATGGGTAAGGTATCCACTGCACCGATTAACGTGCAGATATCCAACAAGGAACTCAAAGAACGTGCATACGCGGCTGAGGTTGAGAAGGTTAGGGCTAACCAATACTACCTTGCATACGCGCATCATGAAGGAACGCGACTTCTAGACATGGAGGACAGGGAAAGGGCTATCCACCTCTATGCTTCTAAGGAGGCCGCATCAGTCGTGGGCAAGAACACACGCTCATGGACACAACACGCAAAGGGTGAAGTGACCGGACTATTGGTCACATCCTCTAAGGAAGATGGTTCAGACATAGAGTTGACCGTGATTGACGGAGTATCAGTCATGACCGCAACCTACACTGCACCAGAGAAGAAAGGGAGGTCTGACTAGGTCGGACTTTCCTAACTTCTGAATGAACACCACCGACTCCCTCGTGACACTCATTTATTCTCTACAATGGAGAGACAGACTAAGGACATAACAATCAAAACATATCAACATTAGTGACTGTGATTAGCCTCCACTACTCACATAACCCGAAAATCGTAGTAAAGTCAAAGTCTGTCTCTCCTACCAGAGAAAACCGGAATTTCAAGGTTCTTTACGCGACAAAGTGCTGGAACCATATGGTAGTAGACACTTGTATAATACCCCATCATAAGCCGGATATTTGTTGTAATGCCATGAAGGTAATAGCAGATGATGACAATCACAAGCATGAACTATTCGTTCTATGCAGAGCCATCGTAAGAGAGGGTGCTACCCTTGAGGAATTGAGGGCTTATGCGTATTCCTACCATCCTGAATTGAGGAGTGTGGAACCATGATGGTTAGTGATGGAAATGGTGGATATTGGGACTATGACCCTAACGCCACTTATCACATAGTGGAGATACGCACAATCCTAGAAGGCCCAAACAAGGGTAAGCCTGTGATAATCGTGAAGGTGGAACCATGAAGACCTACACATTAGAGATAACTATGGATGCAACTGATGAGTGGGATTTCATTGAGGCAATCCAACTGATGAAGGACAAGGAATTCTTAGACCACATCACAGAGGTGGAATCATGAGGTGGAGATGTCCACAATGTGGAGAGCCTACATTGGTTGGTTGGTCAACTGATACAATGGAAGGGTGTTCATGTGAGAATCCGAGGTGCGGATACACAGAGGGTCCACACCCTGTATAGACTTGATGAAGGGCAAGGGAGTGTCATGTCTCCCTTGTCCTCACATGGGGTAGTTGATACAAGAGTCTACTACCATATGGGTCGGAACGAAGTGACGATAAGGGGCGATAGCCCCGACCCCCGGTCCCTTTAGATTCCGGTGTTTTTTACTATGGATACATGACAGGAAGCATCTGGATAGTAAGAAAGAAAGACAAGTATGTAGAGGAAATGGAGTATACCGAAGAGGAATTTTTCCGCTACAAGCAGAGAGCCGAGAGCGTAGCCGCAGAATACAATTTCTCTGATGCCCTTCCCTTAGCAGAATGGTTGAGGAGGAATGGTTGGTTGAACCCGAACTCTCCTAAGAGAAGGAAGGCAATGAAGAAAATCAAGAGAATGACAGAGGGAGCATACGAAGTTGTCGAGAAGTATGTGGATGACAACTACCGGGGGTGAGGAAGTGGGGGAAACCCCCCTTCCAAATCGACCCAAGACTCCTCCCACCCGCATAAACCAATGCCTCTCAATGTTCACAACGTATCACACCATATGGTCCGATAGGACAAAAAATGTGTTTTAACGAGAAAAGTCACTCGCAGGTAAAAGGCAGGGTGACATACCATAGGGTGTCCTGTGGGGTGACTATCCCGGAAATAACCCTCCCTGTGGGGGTAAAACACACAAAAAACGCCCCCTGCGGGAAAGAATACCCCCTGTAGGGGTGTTTTAGATACCCCCCTGTAGGGATACCCCCTAGTGTCCTAACCCCTATTTTTATTCTGGGAATGGAAAAAAGCAAAAAAACAAAATTTCGCTAGTGCCAAATAAATTCCACCACATTTTCTGAAAAAAAGGGTTAAAATTAATCTATACAGTTCGTTGGATGGATTTTCCTTGAAAAAATTCCGGTCTTTTCGCAAGTGTTTTGAGGTAAGCCTTGTTGGATGGACTATGGTATGGTTCGATGTGGTCAAAAGAGTCGAATATACTGATTTAATGGATGTTTTGGAGCAAATTCAGCAATATTTGGAACAAATGCTCAATTTTGCCGAGGTTTTGGTTCGCACACCTAAGAGAAATCACGAAACCAAGTTATTCTCATCTGCACCGGAGCAATGGGGGCCAATTTCGGAGAGTATCAAGGAATATCAAGAGAATCTCAAGGATTTTAAGTTGAATTTGCGTAGATTGTTGAGTATTGAAGGTCTGCCTGTAGTGAATTTGGCAAAAGGAATTAGATTATGGTTGTCGGAATATGACTGGGACACAATGCAAAGTAACATCATGGAATTGTATAGTCAAAGGAAGGATGAATTTGCAACTAATCCTTATTTCAGGGAAAGAAGTGGAGAGATGACTCTTCCTGTGCCTCCAGATTGGAATTTAGTGCAGAATGTGCTGAACAGTCCAGACTTGGAAAATATAAGATAAGATTAAGGAAGGTGCTGGTTTGGATGGACGCGTGGATTGGCAAGGCGTATTGAAGAAACCTGTCGATGATGCTATTGATGACTTAGAGGAAATCACTGAGGATTACAGTTTATCTGAGGGTGACTGGGATTCTGTCGATGATGCGTCTGACTACTTGTTTGAACACAAGGTGAAGAAGAGAGATATCTTTGATGATTTAGAAGACAAGGTTTCCTCTAAGAAGGGTCACCCAGTTGAATTTGAAATGGGTAGGCCACGCATTAGTGTTGATATGAAAAATATTCCAGAAGAGTGGAGTAGAAGGTATAGAGATAAACCGGGTGAGGACACACCTAGCCGATGGGACGAGGTGACAGACATGGTAAATATTTATGATGTTAATCTGAAAGGCAGAGTGACAATAGATACTAGTGGAAAAGGTCGGACGGCCCCAATTGATGTCTATACAACTATCACAAGTATGAATTATGGTATTTGGATAAAGTATGAACATGATAATTGGAATGAAAGACAAAATCCGGGTGAAGGCTACGAACAAGGTGGTCCAAAGTCTTACAGGTTCCCAGATAAGGATTATTCTCCTATAAGCGAAGAATTTAGAGTAGACACTGAAGAAGCCACAAAACCTGATGCATTAGAAGTAGAGAATAGTGTTTTATCCGGTGATTATAGGATTAACGTTAAGGAATTGGATGAGTTTGTTATTGACTGTCATAACTCTACAGACTCAAAAAATTGGACACATAAAATTGAGGTAGAGTGGTAAGGATGAGTTGGGAAAATTTACTCAAGGTTTCTTTTGGTAGCAATGAAGGCTACAATAAATTATGGTGGGCATCTGAAATTGTAAGAGACATAAGTATGGCTATTGAAAAGGGTTATTTTCACAATTTGTTGAGTGAGCATGAATTATTGACTGAATCAGTATTGGAAAAAATAGAGGTTGATGAAGACAGAATTAAACGTATTGTTGACGACAACCTCGCTGACAAACTTGAAATTCTTGCAGAATTATTTAGGTGATTAAATGAGTTGGAAAGATGAAATAAAGAAAGAAGATTGGGATGGTTTGAAGGAAACCATTAGAGTAGGAGATTATGTTGAAACAAAGAGAGGCGGTCTTCTTGGTAGCAAGGTGGAACATAGAAATGGTGTTATTGAAACCATTAGAATTGCTATGGAAAGAGGCGACATTGCTGGAGACTACGATTCTGGTGTTGAAGTTGAAAGATATGATTTAGACTTAGGGTATCGAGGAACTATCAGTTATGGATTCGGCACTAAAAATTATTGGACTTACTTTGGTTCTATTACAAGAGTAGTGCCACAAGAAGAATTAGATAGTCAGGGACGACCCAAAGATGACCCAGAACATACAAAGTAGAAAAGGAAGATGAATAATGGCAAAGAAGATAGAGAAGGATAGAACCTACAAGGTTGGCCCATACAACGTTCAAGTGAACTTTGACTATAGTGATGTCATTTCTAGGTATGATGCTTGGAAAAGTAGATGCCAAGAATTGAAGGGTAAGGACATTAGAATAATGAGAGAGGAAACCAGTCTATATGATAGCCTCTTGAAACACACTACTGCTAAGAGAATCGTATATGACAAGGATGGCCCAAAGGAATCAGAGAAGAAGAAGTCGGGGCAGGGCGGCGCACATCTTCTACCTGCGTGTGAGACAATATTTTCGGGGGAAATGGGTCCACAATCCAAAGAGTTGTTAGAAGCAGTGAAACGGGTGATGGATGATGAAAGTGCAGACGGCCATCCAGCAAACCCAAGAAACATGAATTGGCAAAGTGATATCAAGGGTTGGAATCCTAAACCAGAATTGGATAAGGATGGAAAACCCAAGTTGGATGCGAATGGCAATCCTAAGCATAAGGCTAGGAAGGGAACGATATATGGTCATTGGCGAACTGAGACTTATGTGAATTACAGGAGAGAAATAAAGAAACTACCAGAAGAGATGCCACCTGCTGATGAAAATTGGTATAGCGAACAACCAGATAGTGCAGAACCTCCAATGTGGCAAGCACTCTATGGGTCGGGTGAGGATTTGTTCCAAGATTTGGATTCTCTACAGATGATTGTGGAAGATGCATTGGAAGTAGAGGGAACTATGGATGTGAGTAAGGACACTCCAATTGAAATCAAGGGGCTAGGTGCGGCACAGGCGATTTTCAATGAGATTGAACCTGTGAGACTATGGTTCTCCAAAGCAGTTGGTGATTCTACTTGGAGAACACCTGCTGGTAACTTTGCCGCAAGTAGAGCGAGAAAATGGTTCTTGAATAATCCTACTCAGATGGCAGATGATGGGGATGGAGAGTTAATGTTGAGAATAATGGAGACTCTTAATGCAGATTACCCAGTAAAACCAAACAGTGTCTATCTGGCAATACCAGAAAATCAAATTAGGCAGATTGCTAGTTTGGCTGGCTTCAGAAGAACTGAAGAAAGAGAGACAACTGCACAGGCGCAAGGCATGGTGCAAGAAGACCCAGATGTTACTAAGAAGATGGATTGGAGGATGGTGTTAGCAAGATGAATTGGTTTGATGTTTTTAAGGAAGATGAAATTGATGAGAAAGAGTTTGGCATTGTTCAAGAATCTGCTATGAAAATATTAGACTTGATTAGTGAGGGAAGAGATAACGTTATTGCAACGGCTGAACCTATAGTGCAGGATTTGATAAAAATAGGACTTGATGAAAAAGATGCTAGAAAAATGGTAAATGGAATACTTGCACCTATGATGGAAGCATTTGATGAAAAAGAGGCTGATATGAACAAGCAACTTGAAGAGTTAGGGAATTACAAGAAGAGGTGAAACTATCAATGAATTGTTGTGGTGCTGGAATAAGTTTAGATAATGATAACGTGGGTGCGCCCACAGGTTGCCCTTACTGTTACCGGAATTGGAGTGATGAAGAATGAGTTGGGAAACCGTTTTGAAGAAGCCTCTCAATATGCACCCTATTGTATTAGAAGCACTTGAAGTTGAATTTCAAAAAGGTGACCCATTAACGTCTAGTGATTTGATAACTATTGCTAACAATGCAATTTCAGATGAGAATATTAGAAGGGAACAAGGCTTATCAAAGTGGAGTAACAGAAAGAAACTAAGCCAAAGGAACGTTCCAGAAAGAGGTAAGATATTCCAATGGGCTAGGACACATCCAAACATCATTAAAGTTAGAGATTCTGGACATGGAAGTTCACAATTCCAATGGCAAGGTGCATAAATGGGTTGGGAAAATACTGTCAAGGCATTTCCCTTCAAGGGTAGTGCAAAAAGACAGAGAGATGGATGGGATGAGAAACTAAAACCTACTGAATACAGTAATTGGATGGATTCTGATACGAATAGGTTCACGCAAATTCTCTTCGATGCTCACGGTTGGTCTAAGAAGGAACAAGAACAATTCATGGAACACCTAGTTGATGAGCCAGAGATGTGGCAAGACAAATACGAGGTGTTTCGCAGGGCTTTGGACATGAGGCACTATTCCAATGATAGGATAGAGGATGATTTGTCCGAGCATTCATTTGCTGATTGGTTCAAGGATGAGTTTGATGCTGATTGGGATGACCTTGAGGCTTATTTGAATGATATGCAACTAAAGAGAGATGCTGAAGCGGCAGGTGAAAATATGTGGAAATCAATGTTGAAGAAGGAAAAGACCCCACAAGAAAGAGTGTCTACTACTCCCTCTACAGGACAAGATGAAGAAGCGGCTAAGAGAACCCAAATGTCTGAACATGAGATTCTAGAGGAACTCAAGAGGAAGAATGCGGAGGCTAGGGCAAATCTAAAGCAACCTGCTATTGATAACTCCCCTCAAACTAAAACGGGAAGACCCTTCCAAATGGGCTACAACGAAGATAGGAAGAAGTTTCATAGGGACAGAGATGAGAAGATTAGAAGGCAAAAGGAAATGGATAAGAAGAGGCAAACAGGGTTAGGTGATTTCTAATGGGTTGGTTTCAAATTATCAAAACTGAATGGGATTTCAAATTAAAGCCTAATTACAAGGAATATAAATGGCCCGAAGATAGGAAGCCAAGAGGGGAATATTTTAGGGATGAAGACAAAGTAGAAATTAATTTACTTGAAAATCTTCCTTCAAATTGGTCTTCATGGAAAGACGGTAAAAAAGTAGTAGATTATGACAAGGAACCACATGAAAAAACCGAATGGGGCGGCAAACTTAGAGGAGATTTGGATAGAGACACCATAAGCAATGTATTAGATGTAATAATACATGAAGCGGGTCATGCTGGAATAGATAGGTTCTTGGAAGAAGAAGGGTTTCCAGAAGATGAGAAAGATGAATTCATAAATAAATGGCAAAAACAAGCAAAGTTACAGGTTTGGTCAGAAATAATGGCAGAACTAAATGAGCATGGTGGTGATTTGCCTCAAGCAATTGATAGTGCTAGAAGGCTACACACATACAATCGTCATGTAGGAGGGGCGAAGAACCCATTTCAAAAGAGATTAAGACAATATTGGAATGATTTACAAGAGAAAATTATAGATAAATTTGAGCAACAGGTAGAATTAGGTTTAGTTGATGAAGAAGGGTATTGGACAGATTTGAGATATCCACACAAGGGTCATCAACACGATACTGGGAGTTATTAATATGAGTTGGGAAGAAGCAATCAAGATAAATCCGGGGCCGATGTTTCCCACCTCAAACTGTGAAGTTAGTATTTGCAATGCTACTCGATGTTTCTGGAATAGGAATAGAAAGTGTAGACTAAGAGAGGTTACGGTAAACGACACAGGACAATGTGTGCAATACAAGGAGAACTAGGTATGTCATTTTCTTCTTGGGATGACGGCTCTTGGCAGAAGATTCTCAAGACTGAGGGTGAAGAAGAAGAGGAAGAAGAGTTCGTTGACCATTTTGGACAACAAGAAGGTGAAGTAGGGAGATTAACCGAAGAAAACATTAGGGCTAGAAAAGAAAGGGCAGATGCTAAAGCGGCTCACAAGGAAAAGATAACAGAGGATAGAGAAGCGGCAATTGAAGACCCAGTAGCAGAGGAGAAGAGAACTGCGACATTTGGCCCAAAGGGTATAATGGGTAGAAAGGATGAGGATGATGATACGGACGACTCAACTGAAGATACGGGAAAGAAGAAACCCAAGAAAACTGATGCAGAATATCTAGCGGATTATGACCAGAGAGAAAGAGAGAAACAACAAGAATACGCGGAACAAGGCAAGACTTACACAGGTAATACTGCCGCATATGACAAGGCACAAGCCAACAGAGACTCAGGTAATTGGTTCACAAGAAACATCCAACGTGGTAAGGACTTCAAGGAAAAAGTGGCAGAAAATGTTGTTCGGCCCTTAACAGGTAGGAACCCAAATGTAAGATATGGTGACCAAGCAAATTTCGGAAGGGTAGCGGGTGATAAAGGTCGAGGCCCATTACCTCGTCCTTCACAAATACTCAATGTTCCCGGCAAAGTCAAACAAGTCGCATATGATGCAGGTGGAGAGGTTCTTGGTAGTGCGGCTGATGCAGTCACTGGTAAGGTAGGTCAAGTAAAGCAAGGTGTTTCTCAGAAAATACAAGACATGAATACTAAACCTCAAACGGCTAAGAACAAAGAAGCAGGGGCACAGACATTCTTAACTGGGGAAGGTAGAGAGATGATGCAACAAGCCTACAGTGACTTATCACAAGGCCAAAAGGCTGGAGAAGCATTTCCAGACCCTTTGAATACTCTTTCTACAAAAGTGCGTTCTTTGATAGCAGACGCTAGTGCAAAGGTAGTGAACAATGAGCCAGTAAACAATGTGAATGAAATTCAAGAATGGATTGATATGTTTGATTATGTCGCACCTAAAGATGCAGAAACTGAGAAGCAGAAAGAAACATGGGAAAGGGTATTGGAGGCATCTAGATGATTACAAGAAAGAGATGTAAACTCTGCAATCACGAAGATAGGGAGATATTTGAGAAGGATATCGAGGATATGAATATCGGTTGTGAGGAACTGGATAAGCAAATGGGTTGGCCTAGTGGGACTTCAGCCAAGCACCAGAGAAACCACATGGGTCACTATGTTGATTCTTCTAATACCAGATGCGCTCTATGCACACACCCTACGCGCCTACAATTAGAGAAGGCATTGTATGATGGGGATATATCAGCGACTGAAGTTGCAGGGATGATAGGTTGCACAGAACAACAGGTTCTAAGACACACCAAGAAACATCTACAACCATTGGTTCAACAATCAGCCGCTAATCTAATCGCTACAAGGGAAGTCAACGAGATAGACACCCTAAGTCACAACATAGGACACTTGAATTCCAAGTTGGACATTCTTATGAATGATGAGGATATGAGTCCAAAGGCAATAGACTCACTTACGAAATTAGCCAAGGAGGTTAGGGAGAGTTTGAAATATCTGATGGAGTTCAAGGGTAAACTAGTGCATAAGCGACAAGATACGATTGTCGTGCATCAGATGCAGATTATCAAGGAGGTTCTAGCGCAAAATCACCCAGATGTTTGGCTAGATATCAGAAAGCAAATGGAGGAGAAGATGCAATGAGTTGGGAAAATACCCTAAAGGGCCAAGAGCCAAAGGATGACCCTAGAATCCAACACTTTCTATCGAGGCAGAAACCCGAATACAAACTAGGGGAAGAGAATAAAATTGCTCAGGCAAAGCAACTGAATAAGTTGAGGATGGAATTAGCGGAGAAGATGCTAGACCAAGATGGCTACATTAACATGATGGGTTTCTTCGATAAGAGTGATGCTTGGAGAACTCCATTATCTCATAATTGGATTGAAAGGTATATGTTTGATGAAGAGAATGAAAGTTGGAAGCACTTTGTGTATGGCACACCGAAAGAGACTTTTGAGTATGCAAAGAGATGGGGCGGAGAATCACCATTTTACTTCCGAGGTGAGGAGTGGGAGGACACTCCTAAGAAGGAGAAACTAGAGGAGTTTAGAGATTTACTCCCTAGTGAAGAAGGAGGAACAATGGAACCTGTTTCCTCTAAGGCTAAACCCACCTATGCAGAAGAGGAAATGTTGGGGCGTGACATATTTGACAATAAAGACGACCCAAGAAAAAGACCTATTAATCCAGATAGCGGGACTTTCCCTATGGGATTCGCTAGGAAGCCTTTCGGTTCAGACATGAATACTAAGAAAAAATCTTGGGAAAATCTTCTGTTGAAACAATACAAGAACGAGGAGGGTTGATGTGAATGAGTTGGACAAACATACTGAAAGAAAGAGTTCAGAACCAACCAAATTCTGATGATATTTCCTTCATGAAAGAAATGCTCAATGAGGTAATAAGTAAAGTTGGTGGCATCTATGGGTTAGTCCCAAAACAAATTTCTGATTACAAATACGAGGGATTCCCGGCTGGATACTATTACAGTCCAGAAGCAGTAATAGAATATGCATTTAATGTAGGGTTTGAAGAGGACGCTGATGGTTTTGTTGTAGACAAGTTTTCGGGTAGAGGCCCACAGGAAATTGGTGCAGATTGGGAGGATTTATGGGGATATGGCTTCAAAGATGAAATCATGAATCTTCCTGAAGAATATAGGGATTTAGGAAGCAGGGAAGATTATCCAGTTTATGAGTATACCATAGGCTCATACGATTATGAGATGGCTAACATAAGTATTAGCGTTAAGAAGGAAGACCCACAGGTTGAATCCTTAGCGAGAGACATACACAAGAAGTATGAAGAGAAATATGGTGAAGGTAAAGAGTCCTCATATAGACCTAGATTCCCTATGGCATATTCTCATGAAGAAGATAAATTAGTAACCCCTGAAGAAGCCATACCGAAGGATGACTGGAAAGAATCGTTAAGTGGAAAGGAATGAAAGGAGAAGATGCAATGAGTTGGAAGAAGGAAGTAAAGCGAGGATTCACTTGTCCTATGTGTAAAACCCCCAATAGTTTTGCTATCAAACAAGGAACTTACTCCACCTTGAAGCAGAAGAGAGGTAGGGCTTTGTATGAATGTTCAGAATGTAACTACAGGGATGTGATAGGATGAGTTGGCAAACCATGTTGAAATCTGAACTTCCAGATACCATGTTTGTTGCTACAGATGATATGAAGGATAGGATAGTTCAAGAAGTTAAGGAGGGTAAAAGGAAACCAAGAGGAGTCAAAACAACACTGAATAGGGTTGTCAACTTCGATTGGGGGGCAACTGATTTCCCTGAAAAAATGGCTCTTGAATTCGTGGAGAGGGCAAAAGAGATTCTCAACGAGATAAAGAACTTAGGTGGATACAACATTGACACGGACAAGAAAATGGAAGAACACGCTTTGAATGAATTGATTCCGAAGTATCTTCAAGGTGACCATGAGGAGTTAGAGAGTTGGGTAGATGGAGAGGGACTTAAAAGGTCAGAAAAATACGCAAGGAAAGGGAGGTTTAGGACATTCCTTGCTTATCCAACTAACAAAAATACACAAACAAAAATAATCAACTATGTCAAAGAAAACAATCTACAAGACACCATAGTTGGTAAGGCATTGAAATTTAAGCCTGTCATCCAAGAAGAACCTAGAATCACTGAAGCAGAAATACTTAACGAAAAGGCAGTTAGTTTCTTGAAATTCATCATTCATGACAACCAATTCGTAGGTAAGGAGAGAAAGGAACTATTTCCCAAGACGTTTGAGAATAAACCATTGGAGTCTATTGCAGGTAGAAGCACCATAAGATTGTTACCTGCTTTGGGCTACATCTTAGACCATGAAGCGTTTGATATGGAGAAGGATGATTTCAGTATGGATGTCTCTGGGCAAACCCAAAAGAGCATGGCTTTGAGGAAATTGAGGTTTAATCAATGGAAGGCGAGGCAAAGGGCTGGAAAGGACTTGAAGCCATCACAACAATCTGAAAAAGGTGCAGAAGAAATACTAGAAAGAGAAGGGATGGCTGAGACAATGGCTACTGATGTTCCAAAGAAACTACAGACCTTATTCGACAAGAATGTATCCGTCCAATTCAAATCCCACCCAAGAGAAGGAGAAAGAGCAAAGGAATTTGGGCGAGCAAGAGGCTTAGATAAATTCTTAGAAGCGGTAAACAGTGATAAAGACTTGAAAACAACATGGTCTGATTGGTTGAATACCTTTGATGTTGCGGGCAAATACAAGATATCTCAAGATGACTATGATGCATTGGAAGCATGGAATTCTATCCATAATTCTACAGAAGATGTGGAGAAGGAACAGAAAAGACAAGCCGATAAGGAACTAAAGGAACACCTACCCATTGGGGCTTTGACCACAGTTAGCAAAGTTAAGGCATTCTTTAGAGATTCAGACAAGAGAGATGCTTTCTTTAACATGAAGGAAATTGCAGATGGAAGGAGAGCAACACCCACTTCAAAGCCTCAATTAGAAGAGTTGTTCTACCAATCTGGTAAGGCTAAAGACCTAATCACAAGCAAATATGGGGGTAGCACTGCATTAGAGAGCGAAGAGAAACTGAAGAATCTCTCCCATTTGCTACAGGATGAAGAATATGATTCCAACAGGTTGAGAATTGAAGATGTAATAGAACTATTACGAGAAATAGAATACGAATACAAAGGTGGGGCTAAGATGAATATGGTCATCAGTCGTATGAGACAAACCACTTTGGAGGATAATGAATCTGGTTCAGTGTGGGATAAGGGAATAGGGATTCTTCTAAAGGGAGTGGAGGATAATTACAAAGATATTCGCTTGAGTTTTATCAAAGCCATAAAAGATGTAATGGTAGAGGAATCTAAAAAGCCCGATGGTCCTACCGTCAAGTGGATGGAAAAGGAGAAGGTGATAACATATGGGGAATGAAAAACTCATTCAAGCCTTTATGGAAGATGGTAAGGAAGGAGTCTATGACTACTACGAATATGACCATGAGTTTGAAGAAGACCTCAGTGATGCTGAACAAGAAAACGCTAGAGAAAGACTCATTGATGAATTTATGACAGGTATAGCAACTAACGCTGAACTTCGTCAAGAAATAAGTTCTGCCATGTTGAAGGAAATAACAGATTCTGAGTTAGGTGAAGATAGGGGAAACAAAGAGAAGTATATCATGGAATATACCGAAGACCCCGATAGCGGGGATTTCTACAATCTATATCCTGAATACAGAACAGATGAAAAGAGGCTAAGTAGAAAACATATCATGGATTTCTTGGAAAAGAGATTCAAGGTTTTCAGTTCACAGGACGAAACACCTAGTAATGGCAAAAATATGTTGTTTGAGGATATCATCACTGCGATAAAGAAATTACCGGGGTTCGATTATTATCGTGGGGCTACTCAAGATGAAGTTAAGATACGAGGTGGTCGAGCAACCGATGCCTTGAAGGGCGTTTTGAGTCAATTCATGTTTAGAGGAAAGAAAATTAACAAACCGGAGAATATTCCTGTAAACCTCAAAACCAATGAAATAGAAATAAAGGAATTACTCACGACAGAAGAACTCATTGAGTTAAAAGACTCTATTGACGGATTTATCGCTGATTTCGGCTTTAGAAGCCATCTTACTCCATTGAAGAAGAAGATAGACGAATTAACAAATAAGTCTTCTAGTAGGATAAATCTGTTAGAAGTAGACCAATTCATTGGGAAATTGGATTTGAGCAAATATGCCCGAAGAGAGAGTATTTACGCACTATGGGCAGACAAGAAGAAAAGTGAGAGCAATCTGAAGGAAAAGGCACAGGCATTCAAGGAGGCTTGTAAAGAACTAAGCGAAAACCCAAGTGAGATAATCGACCCGGAACTAAAAACTGTGATTGAGAATTATCTAGAAATAGAAGAGAAATTCTTCAATGAAGAAACTCCACGTTTTTCCTACATTATGAGATTCGATACAGATAGTGATGTTTATCAGAAGAAATTCAAGATTTCTACGATTGATGATACTGTTATATCGGCAAAGCAGATTCTCTATGACTTCCTACAAACAACTAGACCCGATGCCCTTCAAGATTATGCTAGACAAGAGGGAATTTCTGAAGAAATGATGGAAGAATCATTCCAAAGAGGTAGTCAACTAAGAGGATACGAAAAGTTTGATGAGGGAAAATCAACTGGGACTGTTGGAGTGGTAGATTATGGCAATGAAGCACCAGAAGCAGATAGTTTTGCCTATGAATTAAACCAATTTGGTAATGCAGTCGCTGACCCTCTATTTTTCTATATTTATCAAAATAGCGGTGAAAAACTATTCAATAGAGTTCCTGTATTCAAGCAACGTTGGGACAAAATAAAGAACGAGATTCATTATCTCAGCCAAGTTGGTGGGATAACTAACCGTGAAGGAGATTTAGGCTTTAAAGATTTAACTAGGTATTTGGATAAGATAACTGATGAGTATGTGGAAGATTTCACTACTGAGGGCGCAAATTTGTATTTGCCCCTCACTCCAAAACTAAAGGGTATCCTAGATACCTCACCTGCGATGAAATACGCCGATAATGATAGTGATATATCCAAGTATCTACAATCCATCAATGATTTCATAGATTGGGGGAGACAGATAGATAGAACACGTTCACCCACTTTGGTAAATCCACAACAGGCTATTGTAGGTGGTTCTCCTATATTGAATACATTCAATGTTGCACCCGGAGTTATGGGCCGTTCAAGGAATCTCGTTGAGGAAGCCACTGAAGACCTAACAGAATGGGCAGAGTCTTTTCAAGAACTATTAGAAGCAGTAGTGAACTATTACATTAAACCCAATCGAAGTAGACTACTACCCTTTGATGAGGATGCACCGAGATGGTCAAAAAGCAATTATGCTTCATTTATGTCCTTGAAGAGTAATGATATGATTGGGGATTTGGTAGACTCTATGAGACTAATAATGCAATTGAAATTTGAATATGCATATGACACATTAGATGATGAACCCATAGAAGACCTTGTATCGGCTTTGGAATTACATTCCGGTAAGGATTTGGATGAGGATTTAGCAGATGTTGTTGATATCTATGAAGACATTTGGCAGACTTTAGTTGAGATATACGCATCCGTTGGAGATGTTAGAAAGGAGGCTAACATTGAGTTAGGTGCTTCCCTACATGAAAATCTCAGTAGGAATCAAATCCAAAAGAAGGTTATTTTCAACGGTAAGCCTACTTCACATTGGGCTGAGTTGTTTGAGGACGCATACCCCAAGAAAAACGATGATAGAGAAAAGAAAGAAAGAGGTGTAGCGATATTCCCCTTAGAAGGAATCATCTATCTGGCACAATCCATTGAATTTGCTAGTGTGGATGCAGATTCCAAGGAGACTGATAATCTATTTAGGCGTTTCATGGCGGCACTAAGAGAACTACCCATTGCTAAGTCAGAAGTAGAGTTGAAGATATTAGAGACACATGACATCATTAGGAAGATGGAGAATAAACCAGTATACTTCAATACTCGTAAGGTGGATAATTTCAACCATGTGAATGACACATTGGGCATAATAGAAAAGAGATATAACGTAAATCTAACCCCGTTTGAAATTGAAGGGATTGTAGATGAGACTGATTCTCATAAAAATATTAGTAAAGCCTTTGGTGTTCCAACAGAAGTAGTGTATTATGTCAAGGGGAGTTTCAGATGAGTTGGTTTGAGATACTGAAGAAAGCGAGAAAACTACATCCTATTGTAATCGAAGAAATAGAACGCAAACTACAACAAAGAGGCAAGATACCAACATCAACACTAGTTGACATTGGGCGTTATGCTATACAGGACTACAATAATAATCCAGAAAGAACAGGGCATAAGTTACGTCCACAGAATTATCCTACTGCAAATGAAATAAATGCATGGGCTGAAGAACACATGAAAATAATGGATGCTATGGAACCGCATAAGACATGGGTGTGGATGGGTGCAAGATGACAGACATGGAAAACATGGACTTCATGTCCGAAATGGACATGGAGATTTCTAAGACCTCATTCCCTTATTTCTTTCAAAACGTTCTTGGGATGATGTTCCCGAAATACATGGAAGAATGGTTGGAAACGATGAATTCCACAGATAGGACTGTTATAATTTGTAGTCGTGACCACGGAAAATCTGTCTTCATGCACAGTTGGGTAGTTTGGAACCTTATTTTCCAAGAACCACCATATCAGATGCTATACATCTCATCGAACCAAAAGCAGACTCTAGTTCACATGAGGGAGATTGACAGATACTTCACCCATCCATCACTAAAGAAATTCAAACCTAGTCGTGGGTGGGCAATCGGGAATATACAACTAACTAACGGTAATGCAGTTCTTGAAAGGTCAGTTGGTTCTCAGATTCGTGGTCTTCACCCACAGGAAATTATCATTGACGACCCTTTGAAGGAGTTTAGCCTAGTTGCCATTCAAAGAGTGACTGATTGGTTCTTCGGTGACATGATACCGACACTACATCACACTGCTAATCTCAGAATGATTGGAACTCCTTTCACATACACTGATATTTTCGCTCAATTGGATGATAATCCCGCATATACAGTTAGGAGATATCCTTGTTTCAATTCGCTCAATGAACCACTATGGCCGGAACGTTGGGACTACGATGCACTCATGCAAAGAAAGGCTGAAATTGGTTCCTTGAAATTCACAAGGGAATATATGTGCGTTCCAATTTCTACAGGAACTTCACTGTTTAATCCAGAATTCGTGAATGCTTGTAAGAATAAGGACTATGTGTTAAAATTGGGTCATCGCAAGGATAAGGGTTACAAGTATTATGTCGGTGTTGACCCTGCGATTTCTACAGATGGAGACTATAACGTAATTACAGTTCTGGAAGTGGATGAGGAACAAAATAAAACGATAGTTCATGTGGATAGAGCAAAGAACGTTGAATTTAGGGAAAACATAGAAAAAATAAGGTTAATTGGTAAGATTTTCCAACCGGAAGCAATTTTCTATGAGACAAATACTTTCGCTAAGGCATTCACACAGGAGTTGCGTAATATTTCTGATTTGAACATACATGATTTCAACACTACTAGGAAGAAGAAACAGGAAGTCATCTTGAATCTTCAGATGAATATCGAGAATGGTAAAATGCGTTTTCCATACGGAGATGAAGGTAGTAGAAGACTAACTAACGCATTGATAGAAGAATTATCCATGTTCTCAATAACACAAACTGGTAAGTTTGAAGGAGTGGGCGCACATGACGATTTAGTGATGAGTTTGGCATTAGCCAATGCCGCTACACAGAACCCATCTGAACAATTCATCCTATTGGATGACATGGGAATCTTTGATGAGTCACCTACGACTCCGACACTTGTGACCGGAGGCGTTCACAGTCTTAATTGGTGATTAAAAATGGCAAAATCAGAAGAACTCAGAACCCTTTCTGAAACCTATGCTGATGCCGCAGAAGACGCTAAGACATTAGAAGAAACCATAGAAGAACAAAGGAAAAAAGCAGGTGAACTTCAAATTCTATCGAATAAAGCATGGTTGTCCGAACAACCCATAAGTAGTCATTTTGAAATTGAGAAGATTTTTGCCCAAGAGAATCAAATGTCATTGTCTGAGGCTAGAAAGACATTGGATAACCCCCTAGTGAAATACAGAATACAAGACAAGAGCATACCTGATGTAGTCAAAGATTTACGATATCACCGTAGGACTCTCAAAGGAGAACCCAAGATTAAATTCACTGATTCCATTGATAATCTCATTGATGCCTACAGTGACCACCTCAGTAAGAGCATTGACAAGATATATTGGATTAAGAAATACAAACCAATAGTGCAAGATATGGTTTGTTCTGAGGATAATCTACTTTCATTGTCTAAAATAAACGATGAGGATACTCGTAGAGACATTGTAGATTCATTGTGTAAGTATTGGGAAGCCAAGATTGAACGAAATGGCATGAGATATGGTCAAGAACATAGCATTCTAACTAAAGAAATGACACGCGCTAAGAGAGAATTCAAGAAAATAATCAAACAACAAAAGAAATATTTAGCAAATTGGTCGGAAAAGGATGAAATCAAGAAACGCATATTAGAATTCGTATGTGATGACCCCGGAGTCTCAGTTAGACAAATACACGATAGGTTACCTACATCATTGCAGAAGAAAACCTCACCAACTATTATCTCTAAGATGGCAAAATCCCAGAATATAACAAACGTGAAAGGAAACCTATACAAATTCAGTGACGAAATCAAGAAGGACATTTATGCCTATACTGCCGCATTCATTGATTCAGATGGATACATCACAATGGATAAAAATCACAATCCTAGAGTTGGGCTAGTCGCCACAGGTGATAGAGGAAAGGCATTCATGATGGAGATGCACAAGTCATTAGGGGTAGGGAGACTACACCTTGACCAGAAATCCCCTCAAGACACTAGACCCGTAAATAGACTCAATTTCTATTCTATGGATGATGTTAAGTCACTGTTGACAAAGTGCCTTCCACATTTCAGAATGAAGAAGGCTAATGCTGAAATTCTACTAGAACTCATACGCATGAAGAAAGCCCATAAGAAGGCAGATTGGTATGACAATAGAAAAGATGAATTATTCAAATTAATGAAATATGAAAACCACAAAGACCATGTGGGATATGATTTCACACAATACAACATAGACATTGACTCCGTTGCGAAATTGCATGGGAATTCCAAAATGGCAGAGATGGATAAGATAGAAGGAGTGATAGCATAATGCCAGAAAAGAGAAGATTCAGACTAGGAAACCTGTTTAGACGAACGACACCAAAACCAACAGATAGAACAGTGTTCAATCCCGGAATACAGGAAAGAAGCACGAACTACATGATTACTGCCCCGATATTATTTCATATGTCAACTCAATCTGTAATATTGAGGACTTGCATTACACAATTGAAGAATGAGATTTTCAGAAGAGGATATACTTGGGAGGAAAAATTCACCGTAAAGTGTCAAGACTGCGGGAAGGAACATAAGAGTGCTACAAAGACTTGTAATGATTGTGAATCGTTGAATTTACAGAAACCAGACCCAAAGCAACTAACTTACGCTCATAAATTCATGGAGAGATATGTCAATAAGTCTGAACAGTTATTCATTGACGTATTGAAGGAACTTGAAGATGATTTGAATATCATGGATGATGCCTATCTGGTCATGGTTAAGGAATATTTCATGGATAGCGATTCTGAGATTAAGATGCATAGAATCAAGGAAATATACAGGGGTGACCCTGTGACCATGCATATCTTTGCTGATGAGTTAGGGCAGAAGGGAGTGAAAGGCTATACTTGTCTCAGACATAGAAACTATTTCACTGATGAAGCAGGTGGGACTTGTGAAGAGTGTCGAGGAAGACTACATCCTGTTCATTATGTCAATAGGGCTAAAGGAGAAGACCAATATTTCATCAAGGGAGAAGTATTGCATTTCAGCAAATACTCACCAAGTAGACTCTATGGGCAATCACCTGTTCTAACATTGTGGAATCACATTACTACTCTAATCGCAATGGAGAACTACGTTAACTCATCATACACCAAGGCTCGTATGCCGAGAGGATTACTAGCGGTTCAAACAAGAAACATAGACTCAATGAAAGCATTCTGGAGAAGCGTCAAGGAGAGAATGGAACAAGACCCGCACTTCATTCCTGTGATGGGAATAGAAGCAGAAGGGGGTAAAGGGGCCGTTGAATGGGTTAACTTCATGGATAGCATTAAAGAAATGGATTATATTGCAGTCAAGGAAGACTTGCGAGATAGGATTTCTGCTTTCTATGGTGTTAGTAAAATATTCCAGAATGACCCATCTACTAGTGGTGGGTTGAATAACGAAGGATTACAGATACTCGTTACAAATAGAGCAGTAGAGATGGCTCAAACCATTTGGAATAACTATGTGTTCCCATTTGTGACTGAACAGTTTGGTATCACAGATTGGGAACTTAAACTACCACCATCAGAGGAAGAAGACCAAGTTGCTGAGAAGAGACTTAGAGAAATCGAAGTTGGTATCGCAGGTCAAATCAAGAATCTTGGCTTCGATGTTGATATGGATGATGCAGGTAGATTCATCTTCACTAAGGAGAAACCAGAAGGAGGCAAAGGTCCGGGTGCTGGTTCTATGGGTGGAGAAGGTGGGGGTGGTGGAGACTTTGAAGCAGACCCATACGCTGGAACAAACATAGACCAACAACATCTAGGAGAAATGATGGAGGCTGGACAGAGAAATACATCTCTTGAACAAGAAGGTCTTCCGGCTAAAGTCAAAGGTGAAGGAGAAGGAAAACCTCAAGAGAACCCACCTGCCGCTAGAGCCAAACCTAGAATGAGCGTAGGGCCAGACAAAAGACTAACAGGATTACCAGAAGAGGCAGGGAATAAAAACGTGGATAAAAGAACTGAAGGTAGGGTCCGATGAGTGAACTTCTGGAAATGGCAAGGAAATGGAAAGAAGAGATTGACAAATTGAACGCAGAAACAGACAAAAGGTTAGAGGAATTCCTAAAGAAAAATAAGGAAAGCAAAATATGGAGGCAAAAAAATGAGTGAAGAAAAAAAGGGTGTAAGAGAGTTGAGAGCAGAACTAAAGCGAGCAACAATGGAAGAAAGAAAAGTGGTGAATGATAATGTTACTATTAGTAAGGACTACGCTATAGGAGTTCCTCAGAAAACCGAGGAGAAAAGAGTAGAACCCACTGATATTCCTAATGTTGGAATAAACCCTCGGAAAAAGAAAAATATGTCCGAGAACATACCTTTCTATTGAGTGAGACACATGATATCCAATTTCTTTAGTATTCTAAGGAAAGAAAGATTGAGTGATGAGTTTCTTGCAGAACAAGAAAGAAAGAAAAAGGAAATATTAGAGAGTAGAAGGAAGGAAAAACCAGAAGAAGGTGAAGGGAAGTATACCTCAAGAGCAGAATTAGAAGCAGAGTCTGAAAAACGTAGAGAAGATTTTGAGAGGCGATGGGCAGAAAAAAGAGCAAAAGACCCAGAATACCAAAAGAAACTCCGAGAGGATGAAAAATTCAGAGAACAAATGAAAGATAAAAAACCATTCAAGGCCAGTATTTTCGACCCGAAAAAAGATAAGGAAGGAAATGTGAAGGAATGGACTCCTACAACAAAGTTACCAACAAAAGACACAAAGGCTCGCTTCCCCGAACCAAAACCTACAGCCTCTGCAAATGAGGAGGAAGTGGATAAGGAAATAGAAAGACAAATGGCAATAGCGGAGAAAGAACTTGCTCGTTATCCTAAAGGTGAGGAATGGTATAGAAATAAGATAGCAGAACTACAACAACACTTTTCAGAAATGTCAGAAATGGATGCACAAGAAATTGAAGAGGCTCAAAAGAGAAAAGAAGAAATTCAAGCAGAAACTCTGGAAGAATCTAAACAATACCAAATAACAAAGAGAAACCTTCTTGACTCATGGATTGCATCTGAAGAGAAAAAGTTGACTGACCCCAAATGGGAAGGTAAGCACAAGGAACAAGAATGGGGTAGTGCTAATCCTAGACACAGGACAGAAAAAGAAAAAATACTACAAGAGAAGCGAAAGGGGTTCGTCTTCAGCAAGAAAGCAGAGGACGATGTGACCTTTACATACACTAAAACTTTTCCAGCAGGGATTGACCCTAAACCAAAGAAAGACTACGTTGGAACTAAGGTTCCCGAAGAAATTAGAGAACTGACTGTTAGCAGTCAAAGTGTATACAAGAAACTAGAAGCATGGTTTGAGAATGATAAAGCCAGAAGAATAGAAGTAATAGACCAAGTATTGTTGGATGGTATAGAAAGACGAAGCAGAAAAAACACAAAGGGACTACGAAGAAAGGACACCACTAAACAGAATTTCCAAAAACTCCAAAAACTCAGAAAATATACTAAAATAGTAGACAGTTTTGCGAAATTCAAAGCCTTGAAGGGCAGATACATTCCACCAGAGAAAACTGATGTTCCAGAAGAAACAACAGAAAAATCATATTATGATTGGCTACGCAAATATATGGTGGGAAGTGCAGAACTAGCAGAACTGAAACAAGCCAGAAAGGACTTGCAAAAACATGGCATCACTTTAGATGAAGTAAAAAGCACTTGGGAGGGTGTAAAAAGCCACCATAGAACTCTAATTAGAAAAATAAAGACCCTGCAAAGACAAACTTCTATGTTGGGAGAACAACATGGAGATTCTGGAGAGGAATTAAAGAGACTTCAAAAAGTGTTAGAGAAATCAATGGCTCAAGCAAATAAAAATAAAATGGGAGAAGGTCGCTCTAAGTCATTGGCTGGTAAACCTAATCACGAAATCCTACGAGAGATGCTTCTTGCTAAGGGAAGAGGCGACCAATACGAACCAGCATACAAAATACTAATACAATCCTATCTAAAGGGAGGTAAATTAGAATCATACCTCAATGCAATAAAGCGCATAAAGGAAAAATGGCAACCCCCCGAAGGAAAACACCAATTAGTTGACCTTAAGTTGAATCGTGAAGAAAAACAACTTCTCTATGATACTACTTATGGAGATGACAGACAAGGATGGAGAATACTTGCAGAAATACTCAAGGAAAAAGGAATTCATGTTCCAAAGGCATATAGTTCAAACCTAACAGATGTTTGGTCAAAGATAGAATCTGGGGGTTCACAAATAAAACAACTAAGTAGTGATATGCGAGAATTAGAGAGAGTCTTGGATAGTGAAGACCCTCAAGATGATGTAGATTACATTACTGGTGAGGATTCTCGTCAGCATATTCAATCCCTTCTCTATGTGACTGAGCGAAATTACAAGAATATGAAAGAGGGTGAGGAAAAGGACAAATTAGGTATATTCTACGGAAAACTAGCATATCTTGGTAAGTTCATCAATGAGAATAGACAAGAGGGTGATGAAAGCCCACAGATAAAAGTGTCCAATCAAATGCTGAAAGACCAAAACATGAGTTATCACACATTAGATGAACACTTTGCTTCCCTTCTATCTGAAAGAGTGAAGACCATATTGGAGAACCCAGAAAATTGGGGAACTCTGTTAGAGTCTAAAGAAACAAGAAGACTAGAGGAAGTAGAGAGACTACAAGAAGAGTCGGCTCAGAGATATAGAGAAAGAATGGGCACTGTTGAGGATTGGATAGAAGACATGAGACAAAGCGTTGGGGATGACCCGAAAATACATCGTTTTGAGAATGAGGAAGAAGCAGAAGAGGCAATTCAAGAATTAATTGAAGCCCTAGAAAGAAACAAGGAGAGGAGAGAAAGTCAAAGTTATGATAGGGCTTCACAACATTATGGTGTTTATGACTTTAGGGATTTGCCAATAGAAGGATTACAGGAACTAGACCCAGAAACACTTGACATAATGGGAACTTGGTTAGAAGAACAAATGTGGGACAGAAAAGTGAGAGAAAAACATTCTGCTGAACTACGAGAAAGGACGGCTGGACAACCTGTTAAAATTCCACATGATGGTAAATGGATAACAAGAGAACAATACAAAGAAGAGACTGGGAAAGAATGGGAAAGCCCTTTCCAACCAAATCCTCAACCCGATAGAGATAAAAAATACTCAAGAGACATAAATACTGACCCTAGTAAATGGCGAACCCCTACAGGACGTAAAAGGGAGGGTTCTAAATGACAGAAAAAATTAGAAAGCCACCAAGATTAGAAGACCCGGACTTTGCGGCTATGCGTGAAGCAGGTCAAGCCCCTCCTTTATCACCAGATTTACTACAGAAAATAGAAACCGCATTGAAGAGTCTAGAATCTATTCTACAAGAGATGAAATCCGAAGGGATTAAATCCACATCTGACTCTAATGCTGGATACGGCTACAGTCCATTAGACGATGTTTTGGGTGCAATTGGTATGTTGAGTAATGCATTGGGGTGAATATTATGTGGCAAGAAATACTCAAGGCTTCAATTCTGGAAAAGGTAGATTCCAAGAAGAGAAAGAGATTGAAGAAACTACTACAAGCATCACAACCTTCTGAGTTCTTCGGTCAAGACATGACTAAGTTATCTTCGCTATTAGATGAGTTCAAGACACTAGAAATGAAGAAAGACGGTAGACTCCAGAAAAAGATAGAAGCCTTTGAGGAGAAGAACCTAGAAATACTTGCATCTGCCGCCGAGGTGCGTAAAGACTACGAAGTGTTGTATGAACAGATGCGAAAACTAGTATATCCCAAGCAAAAGAAGGTGAAAAAATGAGTTGGCAAGATATAGTAAAATACGGAGAAGGGTATATTCCTCAAGGCGCAAGTGATGAGGAAACTAGACTACAGATGGAGTTTCAAGACGATGATAGAAGAGAACAGGCTAGAGAATTCTTGAAAGAAGATGTAGAGAATGTCCTTAGAGAGTTAGAAGAGTTTCAAGGGTCTGGGATGGGTCAAATGGATGTAGCCGGAGAAATGGAAGACCTTAGCAAAGCACTAGGTAAGGTTAGTGTCTTACTACAAGACTGGTTGTGATAATATGAGCGAAGAAAAGAACGAAATGGTTATGTTGATGAAAGAACTAGTGGATAGAGTGAAGTCTCTAGAGAAGGCAGTCTACGATAAGGATAATCTTCTCATGAAATCTGGGTTTGTAGTGCATGAAAGCCCCAAGCCCCATATAGAGAACACCCCTACGAGTGGCATTACTACTGATACTGTAGGAGAAATGTCTTGGGATGAAATACACAAGATGGCTGGAAATTTGAAGTGATAAAATGGATTACGGGAAAAACACAAGAAAGTTGGAGTTAGCAGAAGAGGCTATTGCCAAAGCAAAGGCTCTCTTAGTTGCACTAGGAGAGAACAATGGTATGGTAGTAAAGGATGAGAGCGAGGAAGTCGAAGTAAAGCGACCAAAGGCAAAGTCAGAAGAAGCCACTATGCCTAAAGACGCAAATGATTCTTATGCCGGAGACACTAACGAAGGCTGAGTGAAATGAATGCCACGTTCCGGTTTAATGTTTGACAAGAAAGACAAGCACCTAACCAAGCGCATTCTAACCTTTTTTGAGAAAGTCAGATTTTCATACCTTTCTGCGAAAGAAGACCCCAGTGAGTATGGGGATAAATGGAGAGAGACAGTAAAGTCTGTCCGTAAGCAGTTTGATGCTTTGAATGACTTTGCAAGAGAACTCAAGAAGTATGTTGATGAAAAATTACCATTTGATGATAACACTATGGACCCCGAAAGCATACAGGCTGAGAAACTATACAAGGCAATTAAGGAAATGAGGTTCAAGTCTGAAGAGGTAAGTGACCCATTTGGTAAGCAAATAGGTGAAGACAAAGTTGTAGATGCATTGTTGGAGAATGACTCGTTATTCATTGTCTTCATACATTACGCTCTACGCTCACACTCTAATGCACTACCAGACAAACTACTCGACAAGCATGGATTCAAACCAGATGAGATTACTATGGGAGTTCCGGGGTTAGATTTGGAACCGAAGGACATTCCTCTCTACATCTCAGAACACTATGGTGATGATAAGGACACAAAGAGACTCAAGACCAAATTCAAAACGCTATACAGGGATTTCAAGGAATTGTTCAATGAGAACTATGGGGAAGAGGATTGGAAGAACCTCGTTGCTTTGGATATCTCTAAGGAAGAGAAATCGGAGGATGAGAAGTTGGGGTTTCTCCTTCCGAATAAGCCAATGTATAGGATATTTGAAATTGACGACATGAAGGAGATAAAGGGACTAAGTGGCGAATATATTGTCCAAGAGAAGTATGACGGAATGAGAATCCAGATACACAAGATAAAGGATAAAATCAAGATATACTCCTTCAATGAGAAGGATATCACAAGCCAATGCCCAGACCAAGTCAAGGCAATGAAGAACAAGGCATTTCAGAATTGCATACTAGATGCAGAATTATTGTTATTCAAGGATGGTGAGGCATTACATAGGGCGGATACTGTCAATCATGTCTTCAAGAAAAAGAAGGAAGGCGATTTGAGGGCGCACGTTTTTGATATAATGAAACATGATGACAAATCAATTATAGATGACACCCTTAGAGAGAGAATCAACATACTATTCTACCAATATAGTGAACATTCCTCAGAGCATTTGGCTTTCCCTTCAAAGAAGGATACTAGAATTGCAGATTCTATGAGTGAAGTGCAAGAATACTCAAAGGCAATCATGGAATTGCCTACTTCAGAAGGAGTCGTGATTAAGGATATTGAATCTACATACTATCGTGGAATCAGAAAGAATCCCAAGTGGATAAAGTGGAAGAAATTCGTTGATTTGGATGTGATTGTCCTAGATAAGAGCAAGACAAAAAGCAATCTGTATTCATACACGATGGGTATTGGCCCATTGATGGAAGAAGACGCAAAAGGCAAGAATGTCGTTGAATTAGATGGAAGAGACTACTTGGCAGTTGGTAAGGCGTTAAACACCAAGCAATCAGTGAAGGTTGGGTCTATCATAAGAGTGAAGGTCGATGAAGTAAAGAAGAAGAAAGACGGATACAGTCTTTATTCTGCTAAACTAATTGAGATACCAGAAGTAGAACTACCAGACAAGTTAGAAACACTAGAACAATTATCCAAGAAGACAAAGAAGTCATTGGCATTAATCACAGAATTACCGGAATTGTCTCAAAATGTGGGTAGGGCTTTCAAGGTTAGAAGTGGATTGAAAGATAGAGGTGAAAAGACCAAGAAATCCTATCATATTACGGATACCATACATGGGGAAGCAGAAATAATCCTAAAGCAAAACATGGATGGATTTACTCTCTATGGGTTTGAAGGTGATAAATTGATGGAGAAGAATGCTCTCTATGACATAGACTTGTGGAAAGAACAACTCACAGATATGTTGAGAAAAGTCCGAGAGGATTTCAGAAATGGCATTAGGGATTATATTATGCAGAAAGGAAACAAACCCATGCCATTCAATGAGATAGTAGAATGGGTAAAAATGAATCTTGAAGAGGAATTTGAAGATATCTTTGAGAGTAATGAACACAACTTATTGCTTTGGCTACAAAAACAAAGCAAGCATGGACTAATCTTTGATTCTCGTAAGATGACTTTCAAAGCAGATGAAAGTATTCTAATGAAAGAAGATACAGGAAGTTACACATTAAAACAAAGAGAGGATGGTAATTTAGATTTCATCATAAGTCTAGGAGATACTACTAATGCTTGGACAATTAGATTAGAAAAGTCAGAAGATATCTATGATTTATTTGGTAAGTCTGGTAAATACCCTGCTATGGTTGCTAAGACTACTGGTGAAGGGAAGACTATTGATGAAGGTGAACTAAAATTCGGTATGCAGAAAGATGGCTATCATGAATATCGTTTAGATGGTAATAAATTCAGAACTAGAATGCACTTTAGAGTCATACCTGTAAATGAGAAAAGAGCATGGTTAGCATGGACAGGAAAGAAGCAAGATATGCTTACAAACAAAGGAGATGACGATTTACGAGATATTACAAAGGATAGATTTGCTGAATTGCCATTTCCAGAGTAAGCAAATCCTTCATATAGTAAAACTTTAGATTTTTTGGGAGTGTTAGCCTCACAAGGAATGCTATTGAAGAGTGGAGAAGGGTTTTTCGATATACTAAAATCAGCAAGTGGACTAGTAATAGGAGGATATGCATCAATAGAAGTTGTTGACAAGCAAAACGACTTAATTACATTAGAAGCACTAGACGATGCAGTCCACAAATTCATGGGAGAATCAAGTTACAGAAACGTAATGTCAAACCATTCAAATGTGCAAGTAGGAGAGGTGATAGAGAACTACCGAGATAATAACGGTATCTTACACAAGACTGGTGTAGATGACGTTGGGTTCTATGTAGTAATCAAACTCCGAGAAGACATAGAAAAGGCAAAGGAGATTTCAAGAGGCATCAGAAAAGGAACACTGAGGTCATTTAGTATAGGAGGGCAAGCAATTTCTAAGAAGAGTAGAACTTCAGATAGTATGGGAACTTACAATGAAATAGATAAGTTAGAACTACATGAAGTAACAATCTGTGAGAAAGGAATAAACCCCGAAGCAAAATTCGACATTTTGAAACAAGATGTTGGAGGTGAAAAAAAGATGAGTGAAAAACTGGAAAAAGCACTTACGGAACTGAATGACTTGATTGGTCAAGTCAATGAAATCCGTAAGGAAGGAGAAGAGATGGCAGAGGACGAAATCCTTGACCTGCCTGAAGAAGATGCGTCAACTGAACTGCAAAGCATGGAATACAAAGCAGCAGATGACGAAGACGCAGACGTAGATGATGAGAAAAAGGCTCTCGATGAAGAGGGTGCGAGGAATGAAGCAGGTGAAACTGTAGTTGAGGGTGGGACACCACAAGCATCAACCATTACTCTAAAGGGTTTTGAGAATGAAGACTTCTCAACCCTAAATCTATCTGCGGAGAACGTAGAGAAGGCTTACGAGGCTTTCAAGGCAGAGCAGTTGGAAAAGATTGCTTATGATGACCTTCAGAAGAAGTTCGCTGACCGATTTGAGGAGGAGAGAACTGTAAGGAAGGAATCTGCTGAGAGGGCTGAGTATGATGCAAAGTCAGAAGTTGCTATTCTAAAGGAAGAGTTTGCTGAACTTCGCAAGTCTCTAACTGAGGAGGATGGAACCATCCGAAAGACACAGGAAGTTTCTTTTGAACTTCCAGAAGGATTCCCAACTACGCTTGATGAAGCGGCTGATATGTCATGGGATGACATACACAGAATCACGGAGGGAAGGTGAAGTAAATGAGTGGATACATTAAGACAATGAGAGATTTGGAAGCCGCTACCTACGGGGTTGGCGGGGGAAGTGGTAATACACTTCTTAAGGCTGGAGGTGTCGTTGGAGGTTTCGGTGGAAACTACGATGGCATAGGACACGATGTAACGTCTGCGGCGTTTTCGGGCGCAGAAGGGTTGAACGACCTTTACGGTGTTCTGTATGGTCAGAAGGTTTGGTCAATGCTAAACAGAGAGGTTAATGCTTTTGCAATGCTCTCTAAGCGACCTTACACTAACTCAGGATGGAGAATTCTGAAGTCAAGGCCAGCAGGTGGTTCCAGTGCAAAGATTAGCACAGGAGCAGAACCACTAGATGCGTCCTTTACTTCTGCTAACGCCGCCGCTATCAGACCTGACCACATTGGTGGTGTCGGTGAGAACGCGGCTCTAGAATCCGATGGATTCAGGCCACTTGCACCAGAATACACCAAACTGTTCATGAGTCCAAAGACTGTTGCTCATATGTTTGAGTTCTCAGAACTTGGTCTAGAGATGGCACAGATGGATGACGGTGTAGGTGACATTAGGGCTATTGTCCGTGAGGATATGGCAAAGCACCACGCTGAGATGCAGAACAAGATGCTACTAATGCCCCTTGAAGACTATGACATAAACGGTATTGATGCAATGGAGAAGAACTACACATCTCTGATGAAGGTTGTGTCTTCGTCTGGTGAGTTGGCTGCTATGGCTAACGCAGGTGGAATGATACACCTTGACAAAGATACCAACAGTAGCGCACAGGATGCAATGATAAACACGAAACTATCACTGCTCTACGGTTCTCATGACAGAACTGGTGCTTCTGATGGCCGTCAAGCAGGTAATCTGTTCATTCAGACTGGAAATGACGCTGGATATGCGGCAACTCCATCTTTCATGGATGCAGTTGTGAACTTCGGTGATGGATATGGTTCACTACAGGGTAGGACACTAACTCTATCCCTATTGAACACAGTAATCCGCGAACTGCGACAAGAAGGCGGTAACCCGAAGGTTATGCTGACTGGATACGATACCATACAGCACATCTCGGACTTGCTACAATCTCAGGAGAGGTTCATGGATGCAACGGAAATCGTGCCAACACACGGTGGAGTGAAGGGTGTCAAGGGTTCGGAAGTCGGCTTTAGGGTCGCTTCTTACTACGGAATCCCTCTAATTCCATGCAAGGAGATGCCACAAACTGGACAGTCTGCCTCAAACAAACTGAGTGACATACTGCTTCTGGACACAGACCACCTGTGGCTCGCAATGGTGAAGCCCACACAATACTTTGAGGATGGTATTGACAGTGGAAACCCATTCGGTGTCAAGAAACTAGGGAACCAAGCAATGTATCGAACCATTGGTGAGACTGGTTGTTCGTTCTTTAAGGGACAAGGCAAGATTACGAACATTACGAGTGCGTGAGGTGGTTAGATGGTTAAAGCAGCAGTTACCATACTAGCAGACCACAAAGGTATGACTACACCCAAAGTATCGGGTGATGAATACTATGTTGATGCAGTAATTGATTTGGATACTGATAACACTGATTATGATGATGGTATTTTAGTTGAAGGTGCAGACTTGGGACTAAGTAGAATCAATGCCGTCATGATTACTGGACAGGCAGATTTGCCACATACATACCATGTGCAACTAGCCGTCCAAAGTGGTGCATATGAGTTGGCTGATGATAGTGCTACCTCTACCTCATCGTTTGTGATAAGGGCAATCAAGGGTGCTTCTGGTGCTAATACAGAAGTAGTCTCTGGTGATAACTTTGAGGCAACACTGAGAGTCCGTGTTTACGGTTTAATCTGAGTAAAACATAAAGTAGTGACCCTCTTCCTAGAGTAACAGGAAGGGGGTCATTACCCCCAAGTAGGTGAAAACATGGCTAAGGTAAAATACATCGGCATAGGAACAAAAGAACTATTGAGAGGCAGATATAAGTGGAGAAAAGACGAAACTCTAGAAGTGCCTGCTAGAACTGTAATAGGTAGCATGATGGGATACAAGGATTTGATTGTAACATTTGACCAATCAGACAAAGAGTATCTCGTTAATGCATCAGAATTAGACAAGAAAGCACTATTGAAGTGGTTCGGCTTGAGGGACTATCATCACGTTGTGGACAAACTTCTAGGTGGAAATCCCGCTAAGAGGAAACTACCTAAATTGAAAATAAAGCCATTGAAAGAAAAGGAACCAGAACCGGAACCAGAACCGGAACCAGAGGTAGAAGAGAAGTTAGCACCCCTTCCTCCAAAATTGGACAAACTAACGATAAAGCAACTAAAACCTCTACTTGAGGAAAGAGGACTTTCTACGGAAGGTAAAAAAGCAGAGTTGATTGAGAGGCTAGTGGAGGCATAGGTATGGTAGCAACAAGTGGAATCCTTACTACTAGCACAGTAGTTTGTGCATCTAAGCATAAACTAATGAGTATAAGTGCTACTACTGTAGCGAATTGTAGTTCTTCTGCGTTTACCGTTAAAGTATGGGATTCTGATACTTCTACAACTACTGGTGATGTAGAAATGTTCAGAATCCAAACAAAGGGAAACCATTCTACAGGAGAAGGTTTCAATTTTGAGATTGACACACATGGGGCGATTGCAGGCAAGGGTCTGTATGTTGAGATTGCAGGGACAGGCCAAGTTTCCATAACCTATGAGTGATTAAGATGCCAAGTATAGATACAGATACAAGACTAATAATGACAATACTGTTCGTGGGGGCAGTTAGCGGAGTAAATATTTACTTCTACACACTATACGGGATAACATTCCCATATGGTGCATTGGAACACGCCGTGTTATTCGGCATAGTGACAGTGGGAGGAATCATGTGCATAAAGGCCGCATTTGATTTGTTCATGAACGACTACATAGAAGAGTGGCTTCTTCAACGTAGAATTGATGCCTATTGGCAAAGGAAGGCTAGGGAAGAGGATAACCGCAAGAGGGTTAGAGATTCCATTAGGACGTTCCAACAGGCTAATCCCATGTCTAACATATATGGTGACCAGAATCTACCACAGATGGAACCAGAACCACAAGGCGTTAATCCAACCTTTTTGACAGTAGAGCAGTGAGGAATATGAATGGTCAGCGAAATACTATTCGGAATGGATGAGTCTACGCTTGCATATGACTTACAAAGGGCGCATTCTGCTGATATCTGGTTCCTAAGAGCAAGGTTTTGGTTTTGGGGAATAGTCGGTGGATTGTCTAGTTTTGTATTAGGACAGGCTATGGCTATACTTGGCATTAATACTCTCTCCATAGCATGGAACGGCTTAGTGGATTTCTGGAATCATCTGTGGTGATTGAATGTCCGTGATGGCAGGGTTTGCCATACTGATAGTCGAGGGACTAAACAAGATATACCAAAGAGTCCATTCAATTAATTTTGGTATATACGGTGCTACACAAGCAGGTAAAACCACAATGAATCACCAATTAAGGACTAGAGGGGAAGTGCCAGATATTAGAGAAAGAACAGTAGGTAAAGGTCGCGCTACTAGGAAATACGTCAAATTAGATGGTGATGCACATACTGTAAAAAGTGCTGATATTGGTGGACAGACAATCTATTGGAATGATTGGATTAATGATATGAAAAGTAGAAGGGTGAAATACATTATTTTCATGATAGATGATAGGCATATGAATAAGCATTATGACATTGAACAACAATTGTGTTGGACTTTCTTAGTAGATACCATTTGCGCTAACGAATGGAGTTTGGCTAATGGGAAAAGGAAGAAAAAGAGGGAGTCTGATTATCCTTTGGCAGTAGGAATATGGGCTAACAAATACGATTTGTGGAAAGACAGATACAACCATGAGGGACCAATAGAGAAACATCCTATTTTTGACGCATTTAGAGATGGGATGCAACGTTTGAATGACAAAGGGATACCATGTTTCAAATACATAGTTAGTGCTAAATCCGACTCAGAGATGGTTTACAGGGGTGTCCTAACAATGATAAAGGACTACTGATACGGGAGGCATATGTCAATGCAATATCAGATGCCATCTTTGATAGGAGCCGAAACCACTATGGCTTCTACGGCATTCATGAATAAGTTAGATGCCGCACGTTCTCCGGGGTCTATTACTAATTATGAATACAAAAGCGTGAAGCCCAAGAAACAATTGAAAGAAATCATAAAGGTTCTAAAACCCGAAAACAAGACCTTTTTGAAAGTGCCATACAAATTCGCATACAATATCAAAGATAGGTGTGTAATATGTGGAACGCACAAGGTTTGGGAAGCAAGTGATAATCTGAGGCCACCACTACCACTACACAAGGTTCGGAAGGGATACCCAATGAGGGGAACCTATTGTGACAAACACGCCGCCATACACAGACAGTATGAAATGCTAGAGCAACAGATACTAGCAGAAGAACACGGTCTTTCCTTTAGTGCGTATATACCAAAAACCCCCACTATGCAAAGTCTGAATCCATTATCAACAGGCCCATTGCAGAGCCTAAAAGAATCAGACATACAATCTCTTTCAGCATTAGGTTGGACAATCAAACCTCCATCTAGCGTAGAAGAATCTAAAGAGGCGGAGTTGTTCAGACTCATTATAGAACACAACGCGGTAGGAAATAGAATGAAAGTTTTATTGACCGAAGGCGCAAAAATAGAAGAGGAACAAGAAGAGGGAAGTGAGTAAAATGGGACTATTTGGAACTAGTAATACATCTTTGTATAATACAATGCAAACAAATCAACAAACGCAGTTCAAGACAATGAACAATCTATTGACACTACAAGAGAATCATGTAGAAGATTTCTTTCAGTATCATGGTGAGGCATTCCTTACTGCATTAGCACAGTTGATGACTGATACCGTAGAGAAGGTATTGGGACAGATGCTACCACAACTAGCGTTTGTGACTAATAACAATGGCGACATCGTGATGTCACCAGATGCAGTTACGGCTATGGGTTCAATAACTGATGCAAACATCAATCTAGATTTACAGACATTACTTGCATCAGCAATTAATTCAGAAGTGATTATGCAAAGGAGAATGGCAAAGGCGCAATACCTAGAATCTCAAGGATTTGGTAGTCCACAAACCCAACAAAGCAGTCAACCTATGCAACCTTCTGTGACTAATCCCGGCGGAGTAGACCCATCAATGATACAGGGAGGAAATGCATCAGTTCAAGCAAACGCAATGATGCAACAACAACAGATGGCTTTCAATAATCAATCTGGATATCCTATACCACCTGTGGGTTATGACAACATGAATAATCCATATTGGATAGACCCACAAACAGGTCAAATGTCCTACACACCACCGTCTAGCGGTCTTGGTCTAGCATCTGCAATGAGCAAGGGTATCGCATGGGCAAAGTGGTTGGCATAATATGGACATTAAAATTCCTGTAGCAGATGAAGATGGTAATGCCACTAGTGCGTTAGAGGAAAGAATATCCTTACCAGAAGCGGTAGAGGACAGGGATTCCCTTGATTTACTAAAAGGCAATACTAAGAATAGAATTTATGAATTAATGGTAAATTATGTTCTTCATGGTTTGGCTTCACAGCCAACTAATGACATGAGGAAGGCCAGACGATATATGAAAAAACTAACTGTTGGTGAAAACTTCACGGAACAAGACACAGAGTCATACAAATTCTCACGAATAGTCTGGAAAGACAGACTAACGAAACTACATGATAAAATTGGAAACACTATTCTTTACACTGAAGATGGTGATAATTCACTATTGAAGAAAGAACGGAAATTTAGAAACAATGAAGAAGTTGAACAAAAGAAACAACAATTTCTTTTACATGGCGATAATAATCAACCATTTTACTTGAAAACTAAAATGAACCTTGCAAAGCATGGTGAGACTGGAATTGGAGAATTGGAAGGATTATCCATCAAAGAAATACTAAGCAAAAAGGATTCTTTAGTGGGTTATTACTATGATAGGGGGTCTTACAAAGGAGTGAAAAATGAAGAAACTGATGAATATGAATTTCAAGAAGGTGACCCATCACTTGATGAAATAGAATCTAAACAAACTGAACTCATGAATACTTTCATGATTGAAGAACCTCTGATACATGAGGATATTCTAGAATCTGCTATCAAAGTGAAAAAACAAGGAGATTCTATGATTGTTGAGATTAACTCATATGATTATTGGAGTAAAGTGTTTCAACGTCATGGTTTTGGTGCATTGAAACCATTGGTGAAAAGTAAGAAAACTGTCGCAGGTAAACGTGGGAAAAGCAAATGGGTAAAAGATGAATCTGAGGCTGGTAGGAAACACGTTGCAGGTGAACGAGAAAAACTAAGGGTTCGTGAAACATACAAAGTAGATGACCCAGAGACAGGATTCTATCGTGTTAAGTATATCCAAGGTAAAAAGGGTGCAACTAAGCAAGATATTGAGGAGGACAATCCTAACGCTAAGGCTCTTACATTGACTACCATCACAGAAGTAAAAGAGGATAAAGATGGAGAACCAATGCTAGATAAAGAGGGCAAAGAAATAGAAATCAAGACAATCCATGCTGGAGGATTACTAGCAGAACAATCAAAGTATGTTATGCCAGATGTATCGCAACATGATTCAAGTTTTGATGACCTCATGAAACTTGTGCAATATCTGGAATCAATAGAAAAACCAGATGTATTCAGAAAAAAGTTCATTGAGAACATAGCACGAATCAAATCAAAAACTGCAAATATGGGCGCGAGAGATGAATCTGGTTATGTGATAGAAAGACCACAATATTGGTTTGAAATAAAGGAATTCCTAGTTCCTAATGACCAGAAACTAGAATTGGGGATTCTTCAATTAGTGTATGATTTTAACTATCATCTCAAAAAGGGAGAGACTGTCTATGACTTAAGGAGTGCCAGAGTAATGGAGAATTTAATGGTAGAGGGAACTGCTTCTGAATTGACTGCGAGGAAACAAAAGGCAGGTCGTGAGCAATCAGAAAGGGATAGACGAGAAGCATTAATGTATTTGAATGACATATCCACTAATCAAACAGATGTTAATTTTGAGAAACCTTCATCGAAATTCTATGAATACCTAATAGAAGAAGAATTTGTAGAAGAAGATAGTATTTCAGAAATCGAAGAAAGGTTGGAATCACTTGAGAATCAAGAATTCAGGGAACAAAGTGATGAAGACCCCACAGAAGAACAAACAGAAGAAGCAGAACAGACTTTAGATATTGCAGATTCACTCACAGGTGATTATAGTGACCCAAGTAAATTACAAGAAGTGATGGAGGCTGGTCAAGAAGGAGACTCTAAGGAAGATGAAAACACTGCGATATTAGTTGATGAGAATATAGCAAAAGACTCCTATTTGGATGCTGAAGCATTCAAGGCACATATGCAAGAATTCACAGACGATACTCCAGAACAATATGCTAGAAAGATAAGAATAATCAAACAAAGGTATTGGAATGAAAACAAACATCATCTTGAAGACTCAGACGAAACTCTCTCAGAAAAACAAAGGCCACATCTTGCACCAGTTAAGATAAGTAGCAGAATAAAACAGTTAATTGCCGTAGTTGAAGCAACTCCTAGTGGTAAGATACAAAGTGACTTGGCTGATAGTAGATTCACTATGCAAAGCACAGAAAGCAAAGGTAAAGTTAGTCTGGCTCAGAAGAATCAACACACTATTCTAACACTTGCAAGAACTTACAATACGTTAGGTAACATCATTGGATTTATAGGAAATAGAAGAGGTGCATAATCATGGGCAAAGTGAGTTCCCCAAGTGATTTCACAAACATAAATGCTGGTGAATATGGTGATGGCAATGGATATTATACCACTCATACGGATGTTTCCAATCTTCTACAAATAGCACAATTCGGCACATCCACTACACCTACTAAAGCAGAAGTCGGAAAGATAATCAAGAGGGTGGAGGATAAAATAGATGAAAAAACCAAAATGTCATACAGACCATTGATTTATCATAATGAGGTCCATGATTTCAACTATGGTAGACTAGCCCATTATCCTGTCCGTGAATGGAAGGATTATGTGGGTTTCATCAAACTACAACACCGTAAGATACAGAAGATATTGAGACTAGAGTGTTGGCAAGGAAACGAATATGTGGATTTAGCGGGAGTGACTGCTAAACTACAAGTTCCCTCAAGCGCAACAACAAACGATTGGACAATATCGTTGACGGTAGGGCTACCTGCTAAGTTAAAATTCAATTTGAAGAACACATCTTCTATTCAGGATTTCTATGATGATTACGGGCCTAGGACAACGGCAAGTCAGATTGCTGATTGCATCAATGAGGTATATCCAGCGAAGACTGCTAAATTCACAATGGAGAATAGTGCTAAATCCGTCATAGCAGTAGACCCATCAAGTGGAAGCACTATTGTGGTTGGAGGAAAAAACTACCATGTATCGGATTTCTTCTATGCTAGTGTAGACCCCGAAGCATCAGATACCGTCCTAATCACATCTCTATTACCGGGTGATGATGGTAAGAATAACGTTCTCACTTCTACATATGGAACAGTATCTGATTTTTCCACGATAGAAAATCAAGGTAGAGATGAGGATTTCTGGAAGTTGTCAGATGAAGGCATAGTGATGTTCAGACAGAATTACCCATACCGACAAGGCCATTCCATTAGGGTGAGTTATGTTGCAGGTGATTCTAGAGTCCCTGCTTCTATTCATGATGCGGCAACAAAATTCGTAGCGGCAGAAGTGATTAGACATGATGATAACTCAATTCTAATCGCAGAAACGGGTTCCAATATTGACTTGAGGGCAAAGCATGATATTCTAATTGAAGAAGCAACCAAGATAATTGATGGTAAGAAGGAAACTATCGTGTTTGTGGATTGATAGTATGACCTTTGAAGAAGCAGAAAGACTGATGGCTCAAGGAACGGATATACAAACCATACGACAGGATATCTTACGCCGAGAAAGATATATGGAAGAATACCTAGAAAATCACCCTACCCTTAAAAAATTCTACAGAACAGAAGATGAGGTTGTGGATGCGGCAATGAGAGCATCATTAGTCAAATCACAAAAATTAATCGGAGAAGCAAATAAAAAGTTGAGGGAGGCAAAGGAATAATGGTGGTAATACTAGATGAAGTGACTTTCCTAGTAAGACTACTCAAGGATAATTGGACTGCCGCCTCTACTGCGTTGAATGACGCTAATCAGATACATGGTGCAATCACTACCCCTCAGATAATTGATGTTCGGTCAGTAGAGGCAAACGAAGGTAGGAGAACTGATGCTGATAGTGGTGCGATAATTGTCGTCTATGAGGATAGCAATTCGACAACATACCCTACGATAGACTACGCAGTAAGGAATGACATCTTTACCTTCACTGTTCATATTAGGGTTCTATATCGTAGGGATTTCGTAAATACGGATGGAAACAAAATTACTGGTAGGACAAGATTACAGGATTTGTATAGAATCGTAAGGTATATCATAGAGAATAATTCCTTACGACCAGAAGTCACTACTTCTGATGGAGGAACAACATATAGGGAGAGTGCCGATACGATTAAAATAACTAGTCGGACTGACGCGAATGATAGAGGAAAGAAACTATTAGGCTATAGGTTATCCGTGGAGATGAAGCGAATGGGTAGGAGTGTAACATAATGGCAACAAATAGTGCATTAGTAAATGACGAGGTATGGTCTGGTGCAGGTGCGTCTGCTACTTTCATCCCAGAGACTATGATATATTTGGGTAATGATGCAACTTTAACAGGCAATAGCCTAGCACCACACGCTAATTTCACAAATAATTGGAAACTAGTGCCAAATCTATACAAGGGTTGCATGGTTAAGATTACTAATACTGCAACCAATCCTGACACAGTCATGTCTTTCATGATTAAGTCAAATACCGCAACTACTATCCTATTTGATGAGGATGCTGAAGATGCAGTTGGTGGTAGTAGTGGAACTACCGTAACTGCACAAATAGAAGCATATGGTGCGCCTTGTCCGTCTGTTGACCCAACTAATGGTAGTTACACACTCCTTTCTGATAATTGGCTAGGATTGGTTAACAGTTTCACTCCTCCTTCCCTTGAGGTTGAGATAGCACAGATGAATATGGCTCTTGGTGGGACTAGGAACTTCACATACCAATACAAGAAGGGTTCTACTGTCACAGGAGTATCAATGGATATCTCCATGAATCATGGTGCTTGGTTGTATTATGCATTAGGAAGAATGTCCAGCGTTGATATCCCAGATGATGACTTACCCACAGTTGCTAGTGGATATACTGGATTCGCAGTTCCTGTTCATGACTCAACCAGAATGTATAGAATAGATGGAAACAAGGTGTTTCCTCCAGCCCCCACGACATGGACTAAGGGAGTTGGTAGTGGTGCTTTAGAGGCATATGGTGATTTGGAGAAGTTGGATACAGATGAGGGTTCATCTCCCATGACATACACTTTTACAGAGAGAAATGATGGGACTCTCCCATCTTTCGCACTTGAGGTTAGTTATGAGAAGGATGACATAGCCGATGCAAACAGATACACAGGTGGGGTGGATTCCACTAGCCCATATGCAGACATATTCACAAGAGTCGTCACAGGTTGTCAACTCAACTCGTTTACCATGAATTTTGAAGAGGGACAGGAACTCAAGTGTTCATTAGACATGGTGGCTAGGAGGCTATTCGATGTGCCTTCTGGATATGCACCTAGAAATGGTAAGACCAACGCTTTGACTAATCTCGCTAACTTCAGAAACAATGCTGATTTTTACCCAGATGACAACGTTCAGCCTTATTTCTATTCTGATGGGACAATTACCCTCTACGGTCAATCTTGGGCTAAGATAAAGAGTGGAAGTCTCACTATCAATAACAACCTAACTGCTCACAGATACATTGGAAACTACAGTAAGGATATGGTTTCTTCTCACGTTGGTGGACAAAGAACCTATGACTTGAATTTCACCATGCTTATCACAGACATGGCAATCTGGGATTACCTAAGACAAGAAGGTGAACATCTAGGTTCAAATAACAAGATAGTATTGAAGTTCAGCAAGGATGCTGAATATGACCAAGATTTGGATTCAGACCTAGAAGCGGCAGATGTAGCACACGCTGATATGACTGATGCAGACTACATAGAGATTCAACTTGAGGACTTCATCACGCAGTCAGTAGACATACCATTCCCAGAAGACAAGGGGCCAGTAGAGGTTAATCTAACACTATCAGCAAGGACATTGCAATCCTGTAAATACCGGGGAATGTGGGCACTCATCAATCAGGACTATTAGGGAGGGTATTCAAAGGTAAGAATACCCGTTATTTTCCACCAACATCTGTTTGTTTGTTGGTTATATGAAGGTGGAAAGAAAAATGAAAGTTGTAGAAGATAAGAGCAGGCTATTTGCCAAAAGTGATACCGAATGCCATGAATTGAGGGTTAGCCCCGATTCAGACGATATATTGAAAGTGTGGATAAAGGAACCCACATGGCTTCAAGTGGAACAAGCACTTGGAACCATGATGAAAGTTGATGCTAATCAACAATTAGATATTAACATGGACAAGATGTATCGTTATATGATAGAAGAGTTCGTTGAGAAAACCGAACCTTCATTGAGTCCAATTGAGATGTTGAGATTGAGTCCTTATCTTGGGGCACAATTGAAACTAATCCTTCCCAATCCATTTGGAGACTCAATGGAGGCTGATACAAAAAAAGTCAGTTAATCCGTAAGGGATTACAAGGACGACCAACCGATACCAGAATAGGTATGCAATTGTTGCTCTATTCGTATTGTCAGGCATTCAATACTGACCCAAACACCGCAAAGGACACCCCAATGTCCCTCATAATGGACATGATGGTAATACATGGGGAAGTTGAGAAGATGAAATCAGATGAAGTAGAAAACATGAGGAGGAAACATAAACATGGCCGATGATACTACTAAGACAATTTACAATCAAGCCGAGGCAAATGCAGTCCTAGCGGATTCTATGAATAAACTTAGTTTTCAGTTCGCAGAAGACATCAGATTGTCAAGAAGTTGGGTGATGATAAAGAGACTCACAGTTGGTAGTCCTTTTTGGAAAATGGCAAATAAACTCACAGGTATTAACGATGGTTTCCTCCTGTATCGTAAAAACCAAAAGAAAATGATGGAAGAACAGAAGAAAGTAAACAAGACATTGGATGATTATCTGAAGGTAGCAGAAAAGATACCTAAGACTGGATTATTCCAGAGAGATGGGACTGCATTAACAGACCCACAAGCAAAGATAGAAGCCCAAAAAATAATGGAAGGAGAGGAATTTCAAGGGAAATTAGCCTTCAATCAGAGACTCAAAGCGGCAGGTGGTTTGAGGGGCGTAGATGATGTAGAAGAATATACAAAGGAACAATTCAATAAAATGATTGAATTACAACAAGACCAATTGGATTTCCAAATGGAAAATCTAGTCAAGGAAGAGAAATACAGGGAAATGGGCTTCGCAGGTAAAATTGCTAGAAAGTGGGATGAGATAAAGAGACTCCCAAGAATGTTAGGCAGATTCTTATGGGGAGGAATAAAACTAGTATTTACTTTATTGCGAGGAATGTTCTGGTTTGTAATTTTTGCACCCTTAGTAATGAAGGTAATGAGATGGGCATTCAAATACATACAGAATATGACTCCACAACAACGTCAGAAATGGGCTAATGCCAGAGATAAGATAATGGATATTATGGGTGCATTCAAAGATTTGATAGTTGCTATTTGGGAAGGTAGGTTCTGGGATGCTCTAAAGATTTATTTTGGTAAGATTGTTATTCCTGTTCTTCAAGGGATATGGACGATTCTTGGTATGATTAAAAATTGGGCATTCAAAAAATTTGGAGAGTTTGCAGACTATGTCTTGAGTGGGCAGTTAAAAGACGACATTGGAAAGGCCGTTAATGAGTTTGCTTCAGGCACAGGTAAGAGGTCGTATAGGAAGTTACCAAAGGAACTGAGATTCTTGTTGGAGTATGGTAGTCTTGGTGGTCTGATTCTATCACGCGGTAGACAAAGTGTAAGGCCAACAAGGGACGGAAAATTACGCAATACGTTTGCTAGTGGAGGAACAATGGTAAATTCTGGCATGGCTTTAGTGGGTGAGGGTGGGCCAGAATTAGTAGCATTACCACAAGGGGCTAGAGTCTTCTCCAATTTTGCTAGTAGAGGTATGGGAGGAACTGTAATCAATGTCAATGTCGCAGGTAGGATTGGTGCTTCTGATATGGAGATAAGGGACATAGCGAATAAGGTAGCGAAAGAAATAAACACACACATGAATAGAACGTCCAGTTCTACTGTGAGGTTTGGTTAATGTCTGGAGAAGCGTTCAAGGGACAGAACTTCCGGTGCTTCCTAGAACTAGGAAGAAGAAATGACGTAGGGACTGGACACATCAACCGAATACCACTATTTGTTGATAATATTAGTATCTCTACTGGTAAGATGGTGATGAATGCACCTATTCCATTCTCTGGTGCAGTAAGAGGTGAGTCATTGAATCTTGCTTTTGATATTGGTCAAGCAAGTAAGAACATCAGTTTATCTGGAACATTAATGGGAATGGGAATAAAGAAACAAAAAGATGCAGATAGTTTGAGAACAGTAAACTTGACTTCATTTGAAGTAGCGCAACTCATACATTCCTATGTGGATTCAAGCACGTTTCAAGATGACCAGAACATGAATAAACTAATCATTCTGATACCTAGTAGAGTGAATGAAAATTTCCATTATCACAACGGGTCTGCGGCTATGGCTGATAAGGATATTTCCGAACTACCCTTGATACCATTCACATGGAAGAATAGGGGATATGACAACGATTTTGCATCTATGGGTGCAAATGCGAAATACTTCACACCATTCACCACTAATGAGTCTGATGAAACAATTGATGGAACGGTAGGACTAAGTGGATTCATTCGTTCTTTCAGCACTAACATATCTGGGGCTGAATTTCCTAACGTTAGTTTCAGTCTAGAATTTGAGGAAGCAATGGTTCTAGCGGATAACTTCTTGGATGGTTGAACATGGTAAGTGCATATGTCGGAAAACCCTACAAATTGGTTTTTCCCCTTCTGTCAAAAGGATATCTGAACATTGATTATGATAAATCTGTGACTGTAGGTAGTGACAATAGTAGCACTACTGCGATAACCAGACTCAGACCATTATGGGCACATAAGGATTCATTTACTATGGAAGCACTATTCACGCCTTATGACGTAAATGGAATTGGAAGCAATACTGCTGGTAGACATGGGGTGTTAGATTCAACAAGGACTCCACCTTACCCTAATGATACACTAAGTGATAGAGATACCACATATGAGAGTGTAGCGTATCTGGGAGAAGGTGCAAGTGCGGCATATCTCACACATAAATTGATGCTATTTTACAATACTAAACTGAAATTATACTTAAAGAACACAACTACAAGTTCTTACAATCAACCTGCTGAATACAAAATAGTGGCAGAACTTACTTCTGGGGGTGTCACTAAGACAATACAAACTGATGCGGTAATTAAACCAGTTAATACACTTAGGTCATATTATGATTCATCTGGGTATTATTCCCATCATAATACATCATATCAACGAATTTCAACTACTGCTACTGGTAGCAACCCACAAGGAAGTGTGACAATCAATGGCTACAGTAATTTGCCTGTTAACACAAGAGCAACTGGACAAGTGGCATTTAGTGGAGTTCCTTCTCACTATAGTTCTGCGATAAAGGCTACTGCAACGATTACCATAGCAGGGCAAGGAAATTTCAAAACAGATACTTTCCATAGTATAAGCACAATTGGTATGGTGAAGTTCAATTCTGTTCCAGATTCTGCTACTTCCAGTGATACTACAGAATACATACAAGTCACCAATGAAGATGGTGGTGAAATAACAAAGTGGTTTTGTGTTAGTGGGATAACAAATGGTCAAGCAATGGGTGTGGGTTGGCCCGCAGGTGCAAGAGGATATCTACGTCCTAGTAGTGCTGGTGATATGGAAGGATGTGCTACTAATTTTGCCGCCGCAGTAAATTCTTATGATAATGGTTGGGCGGGTTCTGTATCGGCAGGTGTAGACCCAACTGATACTACTGCCTCTCCACCAAGCACTTCTGCTTTATTCACTGGAGGGATAATAGGTAGTGCGCCTAATAGAAAGTGTGCGAGTGGTTCTCTTGTAAAGGGAAGTGGTTTGACTTCAGAAGTGTCAATTGTTCAAATTGCGGGTGGGGTAGATGAATTGATACAAGGAGAATCTACAGGTGCTACTGCTGATACAAACATCAATTATATCACAATTGCAGATAGTGCGGGAAATACTCGGAACTATTTTCCTTCACATGATAACACAAATCAACCTACTGGTTCTACTGGAACAAGAACATTAGATGATTCCAGCACTGTTTCTGTAAGGTATTTCAGATGGGCTTCTGGTGGTAATAACAATGATGCGGCGGCGGCACTACAATCCGCAATAAATGCAAATAGTGGACATGGTTCTACCATTACTGCAACTAGGTCTGGTAATACAATCACATTGACTCATGATTTGACTGGAACTGCTGGTAATAGTGCAACTCTAGCAAAGACAAACACTGCTGATAACGCCGCAACCATTTCTGGTTCTAATTTTACAGGTGGGGCTAATGTATCGAATAACACTAACACTCCCTATATCCAAATAGAAGACGCAAGTGGGACTACGAAGTATTATGTCCCTGTGAAAAACGGAGATGTAATCACTACGGGAACTGCTCAAACCATAGGTTCAGTTTCAGCCGCCGTAGCCTTCCAAGTAGGTGCAGATGCTACTGCGACAGGGAACAACCTAGACACGGCCATAGAACACTCTAATGGACATAATGGGACTATTATTTCAGTAGCATCATCAGGAACACTAACACTCACTCAACAAACGGCTGGAACTGCCGGGAATACCGATATTAGACTAGGAGATACAGGTGGAACTGTTATTACTAATACAAGTGCAACAAACTTTGCCAATGGTGCTACCCCAGATTCTTACATCTCCATTGAAAATTCACAAGGAACCGTCAAGAAATACAAGGCATCCACGATAGAAGTCACTGGGACAACTGATGGAACATACACCTTTTTCAGAAGGGAGACAAATGACAATACTACTGCAACAAATCTAGAAACTGCTATTGATGGTGCAAATGGTCACAATGGAACGATAATAACAACTAGAGCAAACAATGTGTTGACTTGTAAACTAAATGTTCCAGACATAGGAGATGCAGTAATGCAATTAGCGGGAATAAGTTCTGGGGCCTCAATCAGCAATTTCTCAGCAGTCAATAACAATAACGTTGAGGTTTCTTCAGGGGAAGCGACAGAAATCGGTAAGGGAAACAAAATTTATGATTCTTCTACTACCTTAATTGGAACTGTTAGTAGCGTTGCTAACGACACTATCACGTTAGATGCTACACCTGCCACAAACATAACTTCAACCATCTACACTGAACAACCTAAAGAGGCACTATACCTAGAGGACATATACAAAGTGTCGTTAGTATACCATAAGACAGGAAGCGTTGAATTATGGTTAAACAACGAGTTGTTGGTTAAGGATTCCCATACATTAGGAACAATGCAGTTAGATGCGAGTGATTGTCAGATAGGTCGTGGTGCTTCTAATGCAGAACAGTTCTTTGGTGAATTGTATGAGATATCAATGTCCAAAAACAAATCTCCTTCTGCTACACTGAAGACTCTTTTACCGGGATACAGTGATATTCTCTTTTACTATAATTTTGGGGTGTGATTAATGGGTGAACAAACTAGTAAGGGTAAGGTAATTTTCCCTCTTAATGTAGGAATATCCGAGGCTATTATTGCTGATGGAACAACTTATGACTATGATAATCACACTGACCATGAGACTAAAGCATATACAAATGTGTCTATCAATCCTGTATTTGTCCAAAACAATGTAAAATATGAAAATAACGTTGAGTATAACACTACTGGTTATGATGTAATCAAGAATTCTGCTAATTTCATGGAGATTAGAAACACTGCTAGGGCTACATCAATATCAAATGACGGAACAGATAGAATAGGAAACAGAATTCTACCAACAGATGAAACTCTCTCTACATATGGTAATTGTAATGAAGAAACCCCTTCACATAAAATCAAGGTGATGGATGCAGAAATAGCAACTAGTAACAGTGTAACTAATAGAAAATTCATCTATTCAACATCTAATTACCCGAATTCTGATGAGGTAGGTTTAGATGTAGAAAACTATGATTATTTCATCCTAATTAATCCAGAAATAGTTGAAGCAGGTAGTGATAAGGTAAGGCCACATTTTGCTAAGATTACCAGAATTGTTTCCTTTGATACATTTGGAGATGGTTTGGAATTTACTCCCTCCTATCCTACTGCAATACCTAAGAACACTAAATTTGAGGTATACAAGGGGCCAGCAAAGACAGATACGAGTGTCGTTGCGGTTAGTTATGGGCTAAGAGGGGATACAAGTGCCACTACTCCCAAATACGATAGAGTCAATATTTGCAGTCTTCCAACTTGGTATTTTTATAATGATAGATTAGACGAGAAAAATCAATTGGATTACATGACAAAGTATACTGCTACTCATTTGAGATGGTGGGAGAATACAACTACTGTAGTCACAGACATGGTTGTTTCTGGCTCAGATACTCAACTTCTCCAATGGGAAGCGGGTAGCACTGACAAATACTACCAATTATCTCAGACAAATTGGGAGAAATTAGTAGAGGGCCAATCCATTTGGCTAAATACAAATGGGACGCTGTTAGGTAACATTGAGTCTAAGTATACTGATGGCTCGGATTACAGATTTTATCTTGATTATGCTAGACAAACCATAACTCAAGTTGGCCCCGGCAGTATAACCATAAAAGTTGGAAAGACTGCACACAATGTAGTATTCAGAACTGAGGCTAAGTTTGATAATACCATAACCAATTTAGGAAAAGACAAACTACACGCCACTCTTATTGATACAAATAGAAGTGATGATTACAATATTACTGATGCTCACAAGTGGAATACCATTTTTCCTAAAATGCACAGGCATACTGCAAATCTGATAACTGATGCTACTAACTCAATGGATGGAAATTTAACTGGTCCTAGTAAATACATCACATTTGAGAAGGCAGATTTCAAAAACAATAAGTTACCATTAATTCAAGGAGCGCAGTTGAATAGCCCTAGAAACAAAATGAGTCAATTGGCTTCATTCAAAACACTGGATTCTAGTGGATTAGCACATTTAAAGATAAAAGAGGACGATGATTTACTAGTTCAAAACCATGTATACACTACAACTATGAAATATTACCCAGTAGAAGGTAAAGTAAGTAGTATAACCACTGTTGAAGATACTACATTAACATTTCATGGTTCTTTCAGTTCTGGTGGAACTAATATTTTCGTGGTCGTTGGAGATGCTAGAAGTTTCTTCAATACTGGAGATAAAATATACAATCATTCTGGTGCATTATTAGGAGTAATTAGCACTCTTGAAGCCCCTAACGTGCCAAATTCAGGACAAAGCAGAATAACACTCAATGCAACGACTGCCGCCGCAATTACTGGTAGCGAAACTGTTATGCGTATGCCTCATGATAAGGTAGAAATCAAGGATATCTCAAAGGAATTTGATTTGAGGCACAAACTAAGCACCAATGACATTATTGAAATTGAAAATTACCTATATGTGGTTGATACAGTATATGCTCAATCGGGTGGAACCCAAAAAATAAAGATAAAGGATTCCAAACTAAAGTCTGCCACAACTTGGAGTGGTAGTTCTAGTGTTCAATCCATAAGCCAGAAGACACTGTATGTTTCACCATATACGGGAGTTCTAAATTACGATTTAGTTACCGATACTGAAATTGATTATACTACGAATAGAATAACAATTGATGGTGTAACAATTGAAAAACCTAGAACTAAATTAAATGAGGCCAGATTAGTATTCGGTAATCACAGTTCACATGATAATAAATTAGATATAACAGATAAGAATAATCTATTTGCTAAAATTCAAGATACAGACAGGACATTCTATCAAAGAAGCAATGAGTCTAAGGGCAGATTTTACTATTATACTGGTGGTTATGCAATAAGTGAAACCGCATTCAATGGAACCATAGAAAGTGTAACTAGTGAAACAAATAGCGGAATGACAACATATGCAATAAATGGTAGGGATGAAACATCCAAATTAATTTCACAGACAATAAACAAGAATACTGCAATATTATCAGATATCCACCATTCTTCTATTGACCCTATTTTAGACAACGTAACAGATTTATCCGTTGGAGTAATCAGTGTAAATGGTTCTGTTTTAACATATGGAGGAACTACTAGTAATATTGTTCTAAAACCATTTGGAATATTATTGAATGCTGATGGGAAATTCGTAGGTGAGATAAAGTCATACACAACTTCGCCTAAAGAAATAACATTCATTAGACCACCACAAATAACTTCATTCAATTCTTCTGGTGTTAATCTAAAATACTACAACCCCTATGCTTATTTGGATACTGATACTACTCACACTACTTACATTACAGGGACAAAGGCACTTGGTAGTAATCCAAACATTACAAACACACAATCTGATTTGTCTGTTAGTGGTAAGGGGTTAGTGTTTGACGGAGGACAAAGAATGATTCCTCCCGCTACTGCTGAAACGTATTATACTAATGCTACATTTACTACTGAGAATTTAGTAGGGACTTCAAACACAGGAGGTATACTAAAAGATAAGACATTAGGTTATGAATTAGCATCACCTAAGAATATAGATACAAATGACTCTAATTTTGCCATTAAAATAGGCAATGAGAATGGCATTAGTTTCACAGATAATAGCGTTGGGACAGTTAAACAAGAAACATTTGATGTTGTCAGTGTAAATGAGAAAATAGAAGGAAATACAACCATATCTATTGCGCCTAATTTTCCTGTTGTAATGGGAAGAATCGCTTCTAATACTTCTGATACCAGAGGAAACTGTTCAATGTATTTCGTTAACGGGAATCTAAATACAGGAGGTTTCATTCATAGATTAGGTGTAGGAAATTCATATACTGACCATATTGATGGTGAATGCATTAGGTATTGGGATTTCCAAGGAATGAAACCCGGAACGATAAGTAGAAATTATGACTCTATCTACAACACAGGGGTTTCTCCTCAAAAAATACAAGGATATGCAGTAGGATATGGAGTTAGAGCAAATGGTTCCAAGATTAGTGTAACTAACTCAAACACAAACAGACCAATAAATGGGAGTAATACGTTAGATGGGTGGACACATCTGGGTGCATTCTACAGTCCTTCTAAATTAATTCAATCATATTATCCGGGGGCTTTGACAACTGGTGACCCATATGAGTATGACATAGCATGGGACGCTTTTGAGCAAATAGACCCTAGAACGGACTATTATGACTGGTTTGGAATTGGGGATTTGTATCCCGCATCTAACAACAGAAACAACAATCTTGGTTATCATACGTTGAACTATGAGGATTTCTCAATGCTCTTGGAATCCGATAGCGAAGAAACTGGAACGACTACTTTGCATGAGGAATACATTGGAACTACGACTCAAACAGTCAAGCAAGAGAATAACTTTGAATCAGTAAGCATTAGTAGTGCTACACAAACCACTAATGAGATTTCTAGATTTGGAGTAATTCGATTAGTGGAAGCAACCTTTGATTGGCATTTCAATCCTATAGATTTGGAAACTAACTTACCATCTGGCAATATACCGACTATTCCATATTTTGATTATGTGATGTTTGAAAACCCAGACGATGCTGGTGGAACTATACAATTGAGAGAGACTGATGGGGCAAATGTAAATGTATCTAACACTAATATTACCTCACAAACACTAGGTGATATGTTCTATACTACAGACTATATGGGGTCTAATCCAATGGCTAATCATAGTGCAATAAGTGGTTCACCAGACCAAATAAACGGGTTCATAGCAGTAAAGGAAAGTGGTTCCTCTGGTTCTTTCAATACTGATTCTGGTAATAACAACCTCATAGATGCAACAACATTAGATGGAAACGGATACACAGAGACATATAACGACATTTGGCAATTCGATGGGTATGACGATGGTGGAACTATCAAGTATTACGGTGTCCAACCATTCTATGTTCATTCCAATACAAGCAATTTATTAGATTTGGCAAATAATCCGACTGGAACAGACCATATTGGATACACTAGAAACAACAGACACAACGATTTCAGATTCACAAATGTGTATATCACCAGACCAGTCACAAAAACCACTAATTACGGGTTTGCTAAACTAGAGGACGAAGGAGACAACTTTTCTGCACATAATATTATTCTGCCCTTAATCACTCAAGAATTAAGCAATGATTCAACATGGGAAAACAAGGAAATATCACCCTTCCATCACCCAGATAATTGGGCAGGTCAAAACACCAATTGGCATCATATGTCTAGAGTAATAAATGCGCTTGTTGGGGCTAAATTTGGTGCTGATTCGGGAACTACAATTAGTCATCATGATAAATATGGGTTAGGCTATGGAACATACCCATTTGCTCACCCATATGAAGGGTGCATTGGGGTCTTCAAAGACATAGAAGTCGCAATGACTGGTAATACAGTTGACCCCGGTAATATAGAAATTACAAGTTCACCATTAGCCTTAGACACTAATGCTAATTATCTTGCTTATGTGGCATCGGCAACTAATGCCAACCTCGACCAACATGATAGAAACGTGATGGTTAAGGTTCCATTTAGTGATGCTAACACAACCGTTGCTATGATAGGAACTAGAACAGAAAGAGACTTCTTAGTCAATAAAGAAGCCATACCTGATGATGACCATGAGAATCATCACGGAGAGTTTAGCAGTTCGGATAATAACACTGGACTGGTGGTGTCAGCACAAATGGCAATCAAACCAGTATTTGAATTGAAATCAACTGCTTCTAGTGGTAATTACACAGTAGGAGGAACCGATGCGTCTTTGTCTTTCCCAAACGGAACTACAAATAGCATTGGTGATACAATGGTCTTTATCTTGAATAATGCTAGTAAGCACACTTTCTTGAGTTTCCTCCCTAATCTAACAGGATACTACCTAGTAAGTGAAGAAAAGGGTTCTGGTGGTGATTTGAGAAACACGAAAAGAAGAGATTCACCTAGAGCCATCACCAGAATAACATCACATACAGTCTCAACTACACCAACTAACAGTAACCATGAAACACATACAATCAAGATAGATGTTCCCTTGAAAACACAGTATTCCACTAATCATCGTTTCCGCTTGATGCGTCCATCTGAAGTGACTTTCAATGGCGAAACTGACTATATCAGATTCAATGTGATGGAACCAATTAGCAAATTTAGACGTAGTAGTTTCCTAAATGGGGGATTGGGAGATGTAGAGGGAACAGACACAATAATACATCATTATCGTGAGAGTGTATACCAGATGTTCTTACTGTTAGACGTAGATGGTGTTCCTGTAGCGGAGAATACTCTCAATAGTGCAGGTTATGTTACAGATTCTAATAGGAATGACTATGATAATTCCACTATTGACATAAGAGAACCTGCTCAAGCCGCATACAAATTCAAGAGAACTGGAACAACTCTAGTTCAAAAGACGATGAATGTGACAGATGGTCAAACTTCGTCTGTAAAGAACCTCACATTCACAGATTTCGTGCCAATAGGCAAAGATATTACTGTTGCTTTTGATACAACCCAAACCTTCACTAAAAAAGCAGGTTTAACCATGAAATTCGATGGTGAACTATATGGTAACGGTATTGTGTCATTCGGGGAAATTTTCGATGTTTCACTTAGTAGGCGACCTAACTTGAAAAACATCAAAAAATGCCATATTGGGACGGGTTTCACTGTTGCTTCTACCGTTAGTGATGAAGTAGAAAATCTAGTTAAGGAAGTAGATTTGGAATATGATGATTTACGCAGTTTTATCATACCTACAAGCAATATTGTGTCCAGCACTTCTGCTAATACAGTAGTGTGTAGTGCTACTCCAGAGAACATTGCTACAGGGGATGTGCTTTATTCTCATGAGGGTCATTTGATAGGTGAAATTCAAGGAATTTCCTCACAAACTATCACCTTCACCAGTAATTTGAAATTCACTCCGGCTCAACATGATGAGATAATCAAGATAAACAAGAAAACATATGTTTCGTCTTTGAAATTCGATGATGTTAACCTATTTACGGCAATAAATGCCCTCGCAGTCAAAAATGGATTAGACTACAATATTAGAAACGGTAAGTTTACTGCACGAAATATTGAAGACACAAGCAGTTTGCGTAAATATGCACTTTCTTACAAGGAATCCGACAGATTAATTTCGGTAGAAAACAACACATCTCTCTTCGATTCTGCGAATAAGGCAGTTATTATTGGTGACCGTGTAAAATACGAATTAGAGAAGCCAACTAAGGGTCAAACTAGAGTAATACAAGAAATTGACCCGGCTATTAAGACTAAGACTGACGCAGAAATTAGAGCCGTAGAATTATTGTCATTACACAACTCAGATAATCGAAAAATCACGATTAAAGTGCATAAACAAGGATTAGAATTATTAGAAGCCGGAGACATAGTTAGATTGAATTTCCCAAACCATAATATCCCAATAGGTGACTACATCGTCTTTGAAATTACTAACGTTTTAGCGGGAGTTTTGACTATGGTAGTAGGAACCTTTGACAAGACAATCGCTGAACGTCTAAGTGAGTTGAATACTAAGCAATCAGATGGATTTTCCTCATTATTCAAGAAAGATGCACTACAAGTATCAGCAGGTAAATTCCTATTTGACACCATTAATATAAAAGACATAAGCGTGTCCTACGAGATAACTGGTTCATCTAACGAGTTGTCATACAATTCTAACATGGGCTTTGATGATTTGGTAGGATTTACAGAAGAAGTCGGGTTTGAACACAGTGTGGTGACAAAGAAGAGTTATGGAAACAAATTCTATGAACAAGAGGATTATGGGGGATTAAGCGAATGATAGTAGATGCAGGGACTGAGGATATTGCGTTGTCATATATTGCGGCGCAATATACCACAATTAAAGTTGGAAACGGTGGGGATGATACTGCCGCATCACAAACAGAGTTAGATGCATTCGTAGCAAGCAAAGTAGTCACTCCTTCTGTCATAGGGTCACAATTAGTTTGGACTGCTGAATTTACAGGCGCACAAATAGGGACACAAGGAGTCTCTGAATTAGGTATTTTCAAAACATCTGGGGATAAACTCTTGAGTCGAGTCACGTTCACGAATACTGGAGTGGTTGCGTCATCAGATACAGTTACATTTACGGTTAGATTGGAGTTGAGTTAATGGCAAACGATAATCCGGGCTATATTTCCAAACTACACACTACCCCAGATGCTAGGTTAGTAGATGGCACAGATAACATACATAGTGGTATCATAAATGCTCTAAACGAGGCTACCGCAGGTAATAGAACAGTAAGTGGCTTCAACATAACCCAATCTAACCAAGACGTAGATTACACCAAATATGATGTAGCCGCCGGAAAGATACTCCGTGATGGATTATTAGTGGATATATCGGGTGTAGTCCTAACCACTTCTGTTGGCCCAAGAGGGGGTAATGATTGGTATGCACTAATTGTTGTGAATTCCTCTAATGCTTTGGCAATTAGGGTAGATGCACAGACAAAAAGCACTGCTTCGGTATCTACTTTGACCGCAGGTGATATTCCTGTTGCCATAGTAAAATACCTAGCAGGTAGTGCTAACGATTTAATCACCAGAAAGGTGCAATTCTTAGGTCACAGTCAAACTACTCAAGGATTGAGCCTAATTAATTCTGGTGCAGAAACCGTTAGACTGAACGCCGCAGGGACAATTACGAAAGGAGGGGCTACTCTAACTCTACCTTCCTCAACCGGGACTATTGCTCTAACATCAGACATACATTATACTTCGGCCATACCAAATGCAACCGCATCCCAAACAGGCTTGGCTACATCCACGCAAATAACAAAACTAGACGGAATAGAAGCAGGTGCTAAAGGTGACCAAACCAAAGCAGAAATCAAGACTCTATTCAGTTGGTCTACTAGTCCAGAAGATGGTGCTACTGCTGACCAGACAGACACTCAAATTGAAACTGCTTACAATAACAGAGTTGCACAGGTATCTTCTGAGGAAAGAACTGCTGGTAATTCCACCGCGATTAAGAGATTCACTCCCGCCGACATAAAAAGCATGATTGACACCCATCAGACTGATACGAATACTGACACAGATGTGACTCTAGCAAATCTAAAAAACAGACTTGCTTCTAACATGGGAGATAACTTCCAAATCGGGTCAAATTCGGCACATACTGCCACATTTGCAGGTGGTTTGATAATCGGTGGAAACCTAACTGTAAATGGAACTACCACAACGATATCTAGCAATACTCTAGCAGTCGGAGACAACATAATTGTCCTAAATAACGATGTTACAGGCACTCCTTCACAGAATGCTGGAATGGAAATTGAGAGGGGTTCGGCTACTAACGTTGGTGTTAGATGGAATGAGAGTAGTGATAGGTGGGAATTCACAAATGATGGAACTACTTACTACAATTTACCCACAACTGCTGAACTAGCAAACCCATACACTCACCCTCTTTCTGGGACTACGGATATTGACACTTCTGGGGCTGAAATAGTAGATGCAATTGCCACAAACGATACAGGGCACATTACTGCTATGTCAAAAAGGACTCTTACTCTATCAGATTTGGGATACACAGGTGCAACAGATGCTAACAAATACGTTCACCCCAATCATTCTGGAGATGTGACTTCAAGTGCAGATGGTGCAACTACTATTGCGAATAATGCAGTAACATCTGCTAAGATTGCTGATAGTGCAATTACAACTGCAAAGATAAACAATGGCGCAATTAACAACGATAAGATTTCTACTTCTGCGGCTATTGCTCAAAGTAAGATTAGTGGATTAACTACCGCATTGAGTGGTAAGGAACCAAGTCTTACAATAGGTGATGGGTTAGATAGGACGAGTGCCACACTCAAAGTAGATATTGATGGATTAACGATAGAAAGTGGGTTAGATAGAAGCGCAGATTACATAATGTATGATGATGCTACAAATGGGCTTAGGAAAATAAACGCAACAAATTTATTCAGTAAGTTGATTGCTGGTGATATACCTGATTTATCTGCTACTTATCGTGCTACTGGGACTACTCTAGTAAATGCAGATATATCAAGTAGTGCCGCTATTAGTGCAGACAAAATTGCAGATGGTTCTACTAACAAAGTCTTTACGTCCACACTTAAAACGAAACTTGATGGAATTGCCGCTAGTGCTACTGTTGGTGCTGACTGGAGTAGCAATGTTTCTAATATTTCTGTGACTAATGCACAACTTGCTGGAAGCATCGCTAACACTAAGTTAGCAAATTCGTCTATTACTCTAAATGGAAGTGCAATCAATCTAGGTGGTTCATTAACTCTAGATACGGATGATTTAGCAGAAGGAAGCAATAAGTATTACACAGATGAAAGGGTAGATGATAGGGTAAATGCTCTAATTACAGATGGGGAAGGAATTACCACAACATACGATGATTCTGCGGGAACTCTAACTGTAGATGCAGAGATAGCAACTAGTAGTAATAAGGGTGTAGCCTCTTTTAGTTCAGACCACTTTGTATTGAATAGTGGCAATGTAGCAATAAAGGACTCGTCCATAACAAACCAAAAACTAACAGGTAGTATTGCTCAAAGTAAAGTAACAGATTTAGTTTCAGACTTAGCAACTAAAGCACCCATTGCAAATCCAACTTTCACAGGTAGCATAACAATAGGTAGTGCATCATTAACAGAAGCAGAATTAGAACTAATAGATGGTGTTGTAGGCACATTATCCACAACAGAATTAGGTTATCTGGATGGAGTTACATCATCAATTCAAACACAATTGAATGCTAAGATAGAATCAGTAGCACTAAGTGACTTAACTGATAATCTAAGTCTAGTTGCTGCAATTGACAATTCAAATACAAATAGTCAAATACCTACTGCTAGAGCAGTAAAGAACTATGTTTTCTCCCAAGAAATCAAGTCATACGATTTGGTGTTAGCAGAAAATGGTGATAACGCCAAGATTAGATTAGAAGACAATCTAGGTGATTTAACCAATTTCGTAGACATTAATGCTGGAACAGATATCAGTTTGGACGTAGACCCAACTCAAAGGGACATCCGAATTAGTAATACTGGTAAGGGCCATGTAGCGTCTGCATCATACAATCAAGGAACTCTAACGTTGACACATAGAGATAACACTACTACTACTGCCACAATTCCAGATTCTACAACAGATGCTCATGGTCTGATGACTGACGACCAATTTGATAAACTAGCGGCTATCGAAGCACTAGCAGATGTTACCGATAAAGCAAATGTGGTGGCTGCTCTTGGACTTCTTGATGAGGGTGACACTCTTTATGTTGGTGACGCTGGTAATGATACTACTGTTAGGGTTAGGGGGAACCTCTTTGTTGATGGAACTACAACAACCATAAATCAAACAGAAATCAATGTTCAAGATGCTCTTGTCTTTGAGGGGGCTACTGGAGATGACTACGAAACGACTCTTCGTATCATAGACCCAACTGCCGATAGGGTGATTTCACTTCCAGATATTACAGGAACTATTGTCACCACAGGAGATTCACAAACTGTTGCTACGGGCATGATAGCAAATCTAGGAGTCACTACTGGTAAGATAAATAGCAATGCAGTTACTTCTGGTAAATTGGCAACGGATGCAGTAATCACTGCTAAGATTCAAGATGATGCAGTTACTACTGCTAAGATTGTTGATGATGCTGTAACCATTGCTAAGATAGATGGGATTACGGATGCAGGTAGTGGTTCTGTAATTACCTCTGCTGAGAGAACCAAACTGAGTGGCATTGCCACAGGTGCAGAAGTAAACGTTCAATCTGATTGGAGTGCCTCTAGTGGGGATGCAAAGATTCTCAACAAGCCAAACGTGCAATACACATCAGCGATTCCAAACGCTACTGCTTCACAAACAGGTCTAGCAACCTCAACTCAGATTACTAAGTTAGATGCGATTGAAGCAAGTGCTGATGTGACAGATGCGACTAATGTTAATGCCGCAGGTGCGGTAATGCACACGGACATACCAGATACAGACACTGGTTTCATCAAGAGAACTGGTTCTGAAACCTATGACATTGATACTAGCACATACCTAACTTCTCTATCAGTCACAGGTCTGTCAGATATAGCAGCCTTTGAAACAAACTTCGCTGATGGTGTAAGTGCTAACGATGACTCACTAGCGTCTGCTAAAGCAATTAAGACATATGTGGATACTGCCCAATCTGCGGCAACTGGTTCAACTACATTCACAATAGAAGATGATGATGACGACACACTTCTAATTTCACAAGGTAAACACATCAAGTTTGACTCCGGTGCAGGTATATCCACAGATTGGACTGATACAGACAATGGAACCAATGCAGACCCATATACAATGACGATAGCGAATACCGGAGTTACCAGCAATGTCGCTGGAACAGGTATTAGCGTTAGTAGCGGAACTGGTGCAGTAACGGTGACTAACACGGATTTGGGTTCATCTCAAAACATATTCAAGAACATCAAGGTTAGTGGACAAAGCGATATTGTAGCAGAAACAAACGATGATGATTTAACATTCGCCGCAGGTAGCAACGTCACACTAACTACTAATGCAACAAATGATACTTTGACCATTACCTCTTCATATGTCAATGATGATGTTAGCGTTGCCAATCTAAAGACTAGATTGAATTCAGACTTGGGTGGTGACTTCACAATAGGAACCCAATCTGATGATACTGCTACATTCACTGGTGGGTTAATTATTGGAGGTAATTTAACTGTCAATGGAACTACCACGACACTTGACACTACAAATCTTACAGTAGAGGATAAGAACATAGTATTAGCAAGTGGGAATACTGGAGTAGGAGTTCTAGATGGAACCGGATTCACATTTGAAGGAGGAAGTTCAGATGACATAACTCTTCAAACTGATACTAATGTGCTAGAACTCAAATTAGGTTCAAGTTATGGTTCAATGAAGGCAGGGACATTTACTGGTGATTTAACAGGAGATGTCACTGGTAATGCAGATACTGCAACCGAAGCAACAAATGTGACTGCTACTGCAAATAACTCTACAGATGAGACTGTTTACCCTGTCTTTGTAGATGGTGCAACAGGGACACAGGGAATAGAAACGGATACAGGATTGACATACAATCCTAGCACTGGACTCCTAACTGTTGGTGGATTAACCACAGGTGGAACTGTTCAGTATGGTAGTTTATCTGATGGTGCAATAACCATTACTGCATTTGAATCTACACTAACTAATGGTGCTTCTTTAGTTCCAACATCTGCCGCAGTCAAAACATATGTAGATGCTCAAGTAGATACAGTAGACAGTCTAGGTGAAATGAGTAATGTAACTCTAACCAACGTTGCTCAAGGACATATTATCACTTCAGATGATAGTGGGGCTTGGTCTAATAGAACATTAACCGCCGGAACAAATGTCAGTATTACCAATGCTTCAACTGGCGCAATTACTATTGCATCTACAGATACTACTTATACTGTTGCGAGTAATAAAGGATTAGCATTGTCTGGAACGGCATTGAGTATAGATGACCCCGTAAATACTGGTATTACTCTAATGAGTTCTGGTGCGGCAGGTGGACAAACACCTAGTCAGAGAAACGCAGATACTGCTGATGAGATACTAATTTGGGATGCTGATAACAACGAATGGGCATTCATGACTCTTGCTCACTTAGCAGATTACGCAGTTGATAATGGGGGTGAATCTGATGGAATTAAGACATTCAGAAAGATTCTTGTAGATTCTGATACTAATTCACAGATTGAAGCAGACATAACTGCTGATACTCTAAACATAACTAGTGGTTCTGGTATAACCGTTGCATCTACTGCCGGAACTGATACTCTTACTTTCTCGATAGCGTCTGGTGCTATTTCTAATGCAATGTTAGCAGATGATGCAGTAGGTGCAGATGAACTAGCCTCTAACGCAGTTGTGAATGCCTCTATTGCTTCTGGTGCGGCAATTGACATGGATAAATTAGATGGGGATTCCCTTGCAACTGCTATCACAGACTTCGCTCAAGATGACTTGGTAATTCTATCTGATACATCTGATTCTGGTAATCTTGTAAAGATGACTACTTCCAACTTTGAGGATGCCATCTTCGGAAACGTGAGCGGAGATATCGCAATAGCGGCTGGTGGCGCGGCAACAATACAAGCCAATAGCGTAGCACTAGGAACAGACACTACTGGAAACTACATGACGGATGTTTCTGCTGGAACAGGAATAGATATCGACCATACTGCGGCAGAAGGCTCAACTGCTACTATTGCAGTAGACGTATCTGACTTCATGGCAAATGGTGCAGATAACTACGTCCTAACTGCTACAGGGGCAGATGGGATAAATGCTGAGTCTGGACTTTACTTCGATGGGAATTTGGGCATAAACACCAATTCACCTACTGCTAGGCTACACATCAACAACGATGAAACTGATGCTAGTGTAGATGCACCTGCATCTTTCGGTATCTATGTTGACCACGATTCAAGCGGGTCACAGACTACAGGGAACGATGATGAGCAAGGAGGTATTTATGTCTCAGCACAGACTACCTCAACTGGCGGAGATTCTTCAGATGAACATAGGCTATATGGAATGTGGTCAGATACTAGAACTGCCGCAAGTAGCAATGATTCTGATTTCGATGAGATGATTGGTGTCTACGGTTTGGTAAAGCAACAACAACAACCGTCAAGCGGAATCACCCACTCTAAAGTTTCTGCGGTAGATGGATGGGCAATGTCTTCCACATCAAGCACTAATGATACTGTCACTAACCTGTATGGTTCTAAGGGGTTGGCTTCGGTCTACCAATCTGGAACGGTAAGTAATCTCTATGGTGGGAAGTTCCAAGCAACTGTTCAAAATAATCGGGCAGTAGATACTGGTGCAATATTTGGAATGAATGCAGAAGTCCAGATAGATGCAAATAACCAATCTGGTAGCGATATCTCAACAGGAACCGTCAAGGTTGTTAGTTCGGTCTTCGATGACAACCAAGCATCGAGTCCAGATGTCACGGTAAACACAACTAATTCCTATCTGTATTATGGAAACTACTCCATTTCCAACACAGGTGGTATAACCAACAAGTGGGGATTGTATCTTAGTAATGCTACTAAGAATTATCTTTCAGGAACACTACAAGTAACAGATGATGTAACTATTGATGGTGGAAAGATAACTCTGACAAATGGTTCCACTATAGATAGTGAATCTGCTGGAACTTTACTACTAACTGAAGACATTGTGAAAACAAGTGGAGATTTATTGGTTGGTGGGAATGATATCAAATCATCTGGTGGAACTACTGCCCTAACGCTGTCCGGTGCAAATGTAACTGTTGCAGGTGATTTGACTGTATCTGGAACTACTACTACAATCAATACTGCCACAGTTGAAGTAGAAGATAACATTCTACAGTTGAATACAACACAAGCAAGTCCCGATACTGCTACTGCGACAACAAGCGGAATTAGCGTGTATCGTGGAGATGGTGTGACTCAAGCATCACTAATTTTTGATGATGGGGATGACACTTGGGATTTAACGAACAACCTAGTAGTTGCTGGACATACAAAGAACCTATCTGATAGTTCTAAGACTTACTTTGGTGCTGATGATGATTTACAAATATATCACGATGGCTCACATGGTTATGTTGATAGTGGAACAGGGTTGTTACAATTAGATGGTGAAACAGGTCAATATCACAACGTTGCAGGTTCAAACATATTTAGAGTAATGTCTGACCATATAGGGACATGGCGAAACTTGAGGATGTGGAGTAGAACCGATATTAGGTTCTATGATGAGAACAACAACAACTACGTTGGTTTCCAAGCCCCTGCTGATTCTGAGATAAGCGCGAATGTAGTATGGGATTTACCTGCTACTGATGGAAGTGCAAATCAAGTTTTAGCAACTGATGGTTCTGGTAATCTATCTTTCATTAATGCTGATTCTGCGGCTGGTGGTGGAGATGGACTAACTCTAGCAAATGGTGCAAATAACAGAGTAGTAACTGCTACTGGTTCTACGGGGTTGAATGGTGAGGCGAATCTAACCTTCGATGGAAGCACACTTGAAATTGTCGCAACTGGTGCGGCAGGTGGCATTGGAGTATCAATGCAGAATAACGAGGGTAAGTTCCTCGCATATACTGATGGTGGAAATTTCGTAGTCAAGGATTACCAAATTGATACAGGAGGTTCTACAGACGGGACAGACCTATATCCATTCAAGATAATGGGAGGTTCTGCCAATGATTCTCTCGTAGTTTCAAATGGGTTACTTACTCTTGGTGGAGATTTGAAGGTAGGTGGAAATGACATCAAGGCATCTGATGGAACTACTTCTCTAACGCTATCGGGTGCAGATGTGACTGTTGGTGGTGCATTAACTGCCGCTTCTGCTGATATAGGTGATATACAAATCAGAAGTAACAATGAAATCGAGAACGATGGCTCATCCATCTTCCTACAATACAACACAGGTAATGATGTGGAAGTAGGAAGCACAGGAACCAATGCAGATTTAGTGGTTGTTGGTAGGGTGGGTATTTCAGCCGGAGAACGCTTGAGTAGCCCAAGTTCGCCACTTCACATCAATGTCGATGATAATGACGCACTAGAATGGATTGCGGAATTAAGAAATACGCCGAATCCAATATCACCCACTACTTTTGGTGCTGGTATCAAACTGGCATTGTCTAGTGGTTCGGGTGATGAGTTATTGAAATGGGCTGGTATGGCCGCAGTTAAATCTGCTGATTTGAATTACAGTAGAAAGGTGGATGCGGTTTTCTATACTCAATCAGATGCTTCCGGTAGTGCCGCACCAACTGAGAAGATGAGACTCACAGGTGATGGCAAATTAGGTCTAAACATGACCACACCACAACATACTCTAGATATTTGGGGTGATGATTCTTCTATCAGACTAGTAGATACATCAGATACTTCAGGTAGTGCTAAGATTGTAGTTGGTGAGGATAGTAGCGTCACAGTTGCAAGTGAGGCTTCTGTTGAGTATGGTTGGGAGATGCACTATAACTCAGCCGGAGATGACTTCTTTGAATTGAAGATGATGGACGCTACAAATGGGGATGTTGCTAATGCTCTTGTCGTCAATAGATTAGGAAACGTGGGCATTGGTAATGATGCTTCTAATGGATACAAGTTAGAAGTATCTGGAACAACCAAACTAAGTGGAAACGTTACTCTTGGTTCATCTTATGTTGATAACGTATCAATGATAGGATTCTCTGGTGATGGTGGTTCACCTAACAGCATACTATCAGATGGACAATTCGGAATATCTGAGAATAGCGATAAACTGACCATATGGGAAAAGGGAACAATTGGTGGAAGTGGTGCAACTACTGCCGCATTTACCTTTGACCATAATGGACACTTCACCGCAGTAAGCAAATCTTTCGATATAGAACACCCAACGGAAGAAGGAAAGAGGCTAATGCATGGTTCTCTTGAAGGGCCGGAACACGGTGTTTACATTAGAGGTAGATTAGAGGGAGATACAATAGAACTACCTGACTACTGGCTAGGACTGGTTGATGAAGATACAATCACAGTTCAACTAACTCCAAACAAGGGATTCCAACAGATTTACGTTGACCATATAGAAGACAACAAGGTGTTTGTAGGAACGCAAACTGACACACCAATTGACTGCTTCTACTTCATACAGGCTGAGAGGAAGGATGTGGAGAAAATGGTGGTGGAGTATTAATGCACTATGGCCCAAGAATCCCACAATCAGGATTGCAACTTTGCCTAGACGCATCTAATCCTAAATCATATCCGGGTAGTGGAACAACTTGGTATGACATAAGTGGTAATGGTAGGGATTTCACTTGTGCTTCTGAACCTACCTTCAATACTCAACCTAGTGTTGGTGGATATAGACAACCTGATTCATTAGATTCAACTAAGTTTACTGGCCCTGCTTCCAATAGTTTTGGTATTACGGATACTAGCGGTGTATCATTTATTTTCTATTTGACTAATGATGCTCTAACTGCTAAATCTGCTTTCAAATGGTATGGGGGAGATGGTAGCGGAACTGATGCAAGGGGATATTTCTCACATCTTCCGTGGAATAATGGCTACATCTACTTCGATAAGATGACTGTGACAGATGATTCTCTTACCAATAATGGTTCAACTGTGACAAGTGCAGGTGGTGGGAGATTGCATACGAACATGAATAGTGGGCCGGGTAATCCGGGTAGTCATGTCAATTACTTTTGGGTTCACGCTTTCACTTGTTCATCTGATGGTGCTACTATGAAAATATACCGAGATGGAGAACTTCTAACTTCTAGAACAAATGCAGGTAGTAATGTCACTTTGAGTTCTGATGGGGCTACTGTTGGTGGGGATGATACATATGCAAGTGGTTGGAATGCCAAGATGGGTGCTTTCCTATGCTACAACAGGGAACTTAGTGCCGCAGAAGTCCTACAGATAACAAATGCATACAGATACAGGGATGGTGATGCATGATGAAATACATGGTGATTAGAGCATCAGATGTAAAGCACATTGATTTCAATAAGGTAGAACAAACCTCAGTAGATACGCTGAGATACAATAACAAGAAGACACAGACTTTCGTTAAATGGAAGTCCAAGTGCGAGTGTTGTGATAGAGCATTTACCAAACCCTCATTCCTATCTAAGTGTAAGGATACCACAGGGCCATTAACCCATGAGCAGATGAAGGAGATATTAACTTACGACTTGTGGAAGCCGGAGGAAATAAATGACACTAGCACCGATAAACCGTGGGTTGGTAAAGAAGTCCCACCAATAGAATATGCGGAGGAAGAGTAATGGGTTTCTCTAATGGTTTGGTTCTTGCCGCACCAGATAGAATACTATTCAATTTCGATGCCAAGAATCCTAAATGTTATTCTGGTAGTGGGACAACTGCATATGATAGCGTAAGTGGGACATCTCTTTCTATGAATAACGGAGTGACTGCAAATGCTACTCACTTTGCCTTTGATGGAACAGATGACCAAGTGAAGGCAAGTGCGGTTATATCTGGTATGGATTTCCAATACACCGATGAATTCACGATTGAGGTGATGGTGAAGATAAAGGAGGATGGGCCGGGAACCTTCTTCAATAATAGAGGTGCATCTAGTGGTGGACAGAACTATCGTGGTTGGGGAATGTGGACTACTTCTTCACCTACTAGAATAAAAGGCGCACTTGGTTGCTATCCTAGCGCACATCGTTGGGTTAGTTCCACTAGCACCGAAGATGATTTCGATAACATAGTCCTCAACAAGTGGTGTCATGTAGTATATTCCTATGCAGGTAATGGAATAGAAGCAACGTTGTTTTTGAATGGTGAAGATAAGACTGACTACGATAATCCCGATAATGATAACACCGCAGATATCTATGATGCTAACAATGTGGCATTAACAATCGTATATGATACTGATAACTTACTTTCATTAGGACTAGATAGTTATGATGATTCCGCTTGGGAGAGTTATTGTGAGATTGGTTTTGCTAGAGTCTACAACGTAGCATTGACACCTGCTGAAGTTAGAAAGAACTTCGCCGCAACAAGGGGAGGTTTCGGGTTATAATGGGAGTTGGTGGTGGTGCTTTGGTTTCTCAACAGGATAACCTGTTGTTCTGCTTAGACCAATACAACAAGAAGTCACACAAAGGAAAACCCGGAACTAATGTGATAACGAATCAGAATCTAAATGATGGATGGTCGAAGGGATATCAAGAAGGCATAGTATGGAATGGTTGTCCTCCACCTGTAGGGGTCAATGCTCCTGTTGTAAGTCATCACGATGATGGAACCGGAAATGGTTTTTGGTATTCCTATGGAGATTACGCCCCAATGGATAATAGCACACAATACTCATTGTCAATCTATGTCAAGACTACTGATAAGACGGGATGCCATATGCGAGGTTATACTGGTGACAACTCAGAGGCAGATAGAGTCACACTCGCATACAAATACTGGATTCCAGCAGGGGAGACAGATTCCTCATACAATCTACTAACTGGTGCTAATGAGAATCTAGCAGATGAGAGAGGTTGGATTAGGCTGAAGTATGATAACGCATTTACTACAGATTCAGATTGTGATGTAGATAGTGTTAGTTTCAAAATAATGTCTCTACAATCCGACCCCCACATTGAAAGAATATATCTCTGCGCCCCACAATTAGAAGCGGGGAGTATTTGCACACCGTGGATTCCCCAATCAGAATTTGAGGATGACCCAACACAGACTGCAAGGAAAACCACACCCACTAATGGATATAATAGCGCATCCACCAGAAGCAAAGCCTTCTACAACTTAACAGGGATTACACACGCTGGTAGCGGTGATAACTCTATGGAGACAGAATCCGTGACTCATGCGGCTGATGGAACATTCTCATTCGATAGCCAAGTTATTAATACAGGCTATAACGCATATCCTACTACTTTCGCAGAAGAGTTCTCAGTTGAGTGCTGGATATACTACGACTCTACTCTTAATTGGACTAATTCATATCGAGGTAGTATTGTGACCAGAGGTTCGTATGCTGGTTCTCATGGTCTTTGGAGATTCCCAACCGCCGGAGTTGTGCAGTCTTGGTGTAGGGCAAATGGAACATCTAAACAAAGAAGCATAACACTTACTGATAATGCTTGGAACCATGTAGTTATGACATGGGAAAATGATACACTAATGGCACTATACAAGAATGGGGAACTAGGAGAATCATATGACCCCGGAGACTTACATTCAGTTGGAAGTCCTGACCAATCAGATTGGATAATAGGTGGTCAAAGTGCGGCTAGTGGCGCACAGGCTAATATGTATGTAGGGCAACTTGCTAAGGTAAGAATCTATAAAACCGCCCTTTCTGCTGATGAGGTGAAGAGGAACTACGCCGCTTCTAGGAGTCAATTCGGATTGTGATATTATGGCAGATAGTGACAAGATAATTACAATAACGCCCAATACGAGCGTAGCGACTACGCACCCTGAGATGAAATTCGTAGGGAAAGATAACTCACCCATGTATCTGAGGGTGCTAGATGACAACACTCTTTCCTTTGAGGGAATAGAAGGGCAGGTATTCTCAATGAGTCCTACCATGTCAAGTGGGGATATCTTCAGCGTTAATGATATCTCAGGGATACAAAGCATAGTGGTAAATGCAGATGGGACTGTGGCTCTTGCGCCTGTAAGTGGTAATGTTGGTATTGGCAAGAAAACTAGCCTAACCGCTAAACTACACATCAATACTTCTGGTTCTACTGATGCACTACGAGTAGATATGGATTCATCAGATGACCCCGATTCTTCTCCTTTCGTTATAGCAGAAGATGGTAGGGTCGGGATTGGAACTGCTTCACCGAATTCTGGTATGGCTTTGACTCTCAATGGAGATGGGTCTTCTTATCAGGGAATAATGTTCCAAGTGGGAGGTTCTGACAAATGGAAAATGTCTACCGATTCTACATCAATGTATGTTGATGGAGTTCCAAATGGGATAGATTGGACTTTCAGACTAAGAGACAATAGTGGAAACCTAAGACCACAACTCAAACTAGATGGTGGGACTGGAAGCATAATAGTAGGAAATGACGGTGGAACTGATTCAAGTCCCGGCACAGGTATGGCTAAATTACAAGTGAATGTTGGTGACGCTGATGGAGTAACTGACTCCAATGATGGTATTCTAGTTGTCAATAACGATGAATCAATTGCCGCAGATGCTATGATTGGTGGAATAGGATTCGACACTAGACATGGTAATGTTCCAAGTCGAGTTACAGAAGCATCTGCCGCAATGGTTGCTTATGCCGCAGAAGCACATAGCACAGACGATAAAGGGGGTTATCTCTCATTCCTACTATCTGCAATAAATGATGACGATGATACAACTTCTAAGGAGAAGGTTAGGATTGCATCATCTTCTGCTTCAACTTCTACAACTATGACACTATACAATGGCAATACCTCTATGCCTAACGATACACTCTATGGTTCTATACAATTCTACAATGCAGATGCTTCGGGTGCAGGTGTAGGTGCAACTATTGATGCTTTGTCAAATGGTTCTGGTCGTGGTGGTTGGCTACAATTCAGGACAGACTCAGATGGTAGCGGTTCTCCATCAGTAGCAATGACAATTGATGAGAACGGTGGCGTTGGCATTGGTAGTGCAGAAGGTGGTATTGCACCCGATTTTGCTTCTGGTAGTGGGTTGCACATATACGACTCTACACAAGCAAATCTAAGACTAGAAGATGCCGCAGGTGAATACTTCGATGTTGCTATGCAGAATGGAGATGCCTACCTGATAAATCGAGTTTCTGATGGTAAGATGGAGTTCTGGACTAATGGGACAGAGCGAATGGAAATAACTAGTGCTGGTGATGTGTTAGTAAGGTCAAGGTTTAGGAGTTATAGAGGAATTAATCAGTCTCTAGCAAATGCAACATCTCTAACTGATTCTGGACATAGTGGTAAATACATCTTATCAACAGGAACAGGAACTCTAACTCTACCTGCTTCTCCTAACACCGGAGAGCATTATGTCGTTATCAATAACCATACAGGAACAACAACCATTGCGGCTCATGGGACTGATACAATAAACGGTTCAACAAATGACCAGACTATTACAACAAGATATCAAGCCAAGACATTTATTGCTACAAGCACATCTGCTTGGATTTGTATTGGATGATACCATGTCAATAATGCCAGCAATTGTAGGTTGCGTTCAACAAGGTTCAGCAGGTAATCCACCTACAGGTGTTTCCGTTGCTACGAGTTCTAGCGGAAACTATGATTGTTCAGTATTGCTTGATTGGCAAAACGGTAGTGGTGGTAGTGGCTATCCTGACTATGACGGAAGCAACGGCGATTGTCTTGCCGCTACACTTGCTATTCCTGTGACAGCAGGTGCAGAAGGTGGATATGATGACTACTACGGGGGCGACATAACTGCCGTTGCACATATCAAATGCTACATGAGAGCGACAGGTGCAACGAGTTATGCTTGGACTGGTTCTATTACCGGAACAAGTTTGTCCAACAGTTGTTCTGCGGCTCTTGCTAATGGTGCTTCCGTAAGTAGCCAAGACGCAACTGTTGACCCATGTTTAGTTCTCACAATAACTCACAATAATACCAGACCCTCACATCCCGAAGCAGGTGATTATATTGTATTTACAACAACAGGAACCGCCACGAATTCTGATGGTAGCACCGCCGCTACTGTGACTCACAAAATAACATTCAGTTAGAACAATCCTGACTTCCACCAGTTGAATCTTCCACTAGTTTTGATTTTCTTCAGTTGTAGGTTCTTCATGTTATTCTCCTAGAACTGGTGAGTCACCTTCTGCTAATGGAGCATCTACGGATT
>VTLG01010919.1_pt1 | contig 84667 bp, 88 predicted proteins | sample 4694571 | NCBI WGS metagenome assembly VTLG01 (sample SAMN12604809, study PRJNA352737) | marine metagenome | biome: ENVO:00000447; feature: ENVO:00000209|ENVO:00000569|ENVO:01000036; material: ENVO:00002151; isolation source: viral sequences binned using virsorter ...
CTGCTTTACCTCTCGGTGATGGTGAAAAGCTTCGTGGTTTTCGTTTTCAACGTATCATTATTGACGAGCTTTTACTTATGCCAGAGAAAGTATTGAATGAGGTTATTATGCCGTTCCTAGCGGTTGTTGAAAATCCAACAGAAAGACAAAAAATTAAAGACGCAGAAGATGCAATGATTGCGGCTGGTAAAATGACAGAAGAAGAAAGAACTGAGTGGCCATCGAATAAAATGATTGGTCTATCATCTGCATCCTACAAATTTGAGTATCTCTATAAGATGTATCAAGCTTATGAGAATATGATTTTTAATCCTGGCGCAAAAAATCAAGGTAGAAGATGTATTATGCAATTTAGTTATGATTGCGCACCCAAGGCCCTTTATGATGAAAACTTAATTAGCCAAGCTAAAGGCACAATGAGTCAATCACAAATTGATAGAGAGTTTAATGCGCAGTTTACTGATGATAGTGCTGGTTATTTTAAAATCAGTAAAATGGCTGAATGCACGATTGAAGATGGCGAATCGCCATCAGTAGAAGTAGCTGGAGAAGAGGGCGCACAATATATTTTAGCATTTGACCCCTCTTGGTCTGAATCTGAGGCGTCTGATGATTTTGCGATACAAGTTATAAAACTACTACCAGAAAAGAAAAAGGGCGTTTTGGTACATAGTTATGCATTACCTGGAACTAACTTAAAAAAGCATATAACATATTTCAAGTATATCTTAGATCACTTCAACATTATTATGATTGTGGGAGACTACAATGGTGGTGTGCAGTTTATTAACTCTTGTAATGAAAGTGATATATTTAAGAAAGAAAAATTAGAAATAGGTGTTTTTGATCCAAAACTAGATAACCCACACGATTATGAGAAGGATTTAAGAGAAGCTAGAAGAAGTTACAACAAAAGTAGCAACACCATATGTATTTTAAGAAAGCCAGTATCTAACTGGATTAGAAGTGCAAACGAAATGTTACAAACGGCATTTGATAGAAAGAAATTATATTTTGCGGCAACCGCTATGGACGACAACTATTCTTTACAAAAAGCTAAAAAAATTCCAATTAAAGAATTAAAGTTTTCAAAATACGAAGATGAAAAAAATGTTGGCGCTAAGATGATTGACTTTATTGAACATCAAAAAGATATGATAGACTTAACGAAAGCTGAATGTGCACTTATACAAGTAACTTCATCTACTGGAGGCACTCAAAGTTTTGATCTGCCCAGTAATCTAAAAAGACAAAAGGGAGTAGATCGACCTAGGAAAGACTCCTATTCTGCTATAGTCCTAGGCAATTGGGGCATGAATATATATTACGATATGATAAATTTGCCAGCAGAGACTGCGGCGAGTTTTACGCCCATGTTTATATAAAAAACTTAACAAAGTTACTTTTAAAAGTGTAATTAACTTTATAATATACTATGGCTAAAAGAAAATATAATAAAAAATCTAGTTATTGGAATAAATTTAAAAAAGTCTCGCCTCAAACTTCGGTGGCTCAAGAAAACGTCGAGCCAGCTACAATGGGTGAAGCATATCATGTTTCTCAAGGATCATACAGCCGATCTGGTTCTATAACTAACTTATCATCGACAAATACAACTACCCGAATTAATCGATCTTCTGTTGCAGCCCCACTTAATAAATATAGCCAAATTCGGGGAGGGCTTCTTCCTTATGAAATTTCATCTGACGGAATCAATGTTAGGGAGGCTATTGAGCTTTGTCAGAAAGCATATGCAAATGTGCCTATTTTTAGAAACACTATTGATATGATGTCAGAGTTTGCTAATGCTGAATTGTATCTAGAGGGCGGCAATGCGACATCAAGAAACTTTTTTGAAAAACTTTTAGACAGAATAAAAATTTGGGACTTAAAGGACCAGTATTTCAGAGAGTACTATAGAAGTGGTAATATTTTTCTTTATCGTATCGATGGCAAGTTTAATCTAGATGATTACAAAAAGTTTTCACAAAATATATCAGAAGGGCCTTCTTTAAACAAGTTTCCACTTAAGTATATTGTTTTAAATCCTTTTGAAATTGTAGCTAAAAGAAGCACCGTGTTTAATACAAAGGATGGAGCATACGCCAAGATTCTTTCTGAGTTTGATATGGAAAGACTATCAAACCCTAAAAATGATTATGACAGAGAGGTGTTTGAAGCCTTAGATCCAGAAGTAAAAAAGCAGATTAAGGATGGCGCATACTTTAAAGATGGTCTTCAAATTAATCTAAAGAATGAAAAGATTTCTTATAGTTTTTACAAAAAACAAGATTACGAACCATTTGCTATTCCTTTTGGATATCCCGTTCTCGAAGACATAAATGCCAAGCTTGAAATGAAGAAGATGGATCAAGCCATCATGAGAACTGTCGAGAATGTTATTCTCATGATCACAATGGGCGCAGAACCAGACAAAGGTGGAATCAATCCAAATAACGTCAAGGCTATGCAAAAACTTTTTCAAAATGAGTCAGTTGGAAGAGTGCTGGTTTCAGACTACACAACAAAGGCAGACTTTGTTATTCCAGATATCAATAAGGTTGTCGGTCCAGGAAAATACGAAGTAATTAATAAAGACATCAAAGAAGGGTTGCAAAATATTATTCTTAACGATGACAAATACAACGGTGCGGCAATCAAAGCTAGAGTATTTTTAGATAGATTAAAAGAAGCTCGTGAAGCTTTTATTCAAGATTTTTTACAGCCAGAAATTAGAAGGATAGCAAAAGACTTGGGATTCAGATCCTATCCAATTGTTAAATTTAAAGATATTGATCTGCGCGATGAAGTTCAACTTATGAGAGTAGCCACAAGACTTATGGAACTCGGAGTTATCACCGCAGAGCAGGGAATGGAGTTATTCAATACTGGAAGATTTCCTCTTGCTGAAGAGTTGGAAGGCGCGCAACAAAAATTTGTTGATCAAAGAGAAAAGGGTTACTTTAATCCGATAGTTGGTGGTGTGCCAATGATTGATGACGAAAGCCCTAGTGAACCAACAGATTCTCAAAAACCTAATAGAGGAATGTCTGGTAGACCAGAAGGTTCTCAAGATCAATTTTCTAGAGAAAGTATTCAAGCTACTATTTATGAAGTTGAAGCTTTAAACTCATTAGCAAAAGAAAAAATGTTAGAAATATATGAAGCAGATTCATTAAATGAAGATCAAGAAAAAATGGTTAGCAAATTATGTGAGTCCATTGTATGCGCTTCAGATAAAGAAAATTGGACAGAAAATCTTATTTCTTGTGTAAATGATTTTAGTCAAATAGAAAAACTTGGAACTATGGAAAATATATTAAGTATTTCCGAGTCTCATCAACTAGAAATTTATCCATCAGCAATTTTATATCACTCAAAAAACAATGAAAGAAATTAAAAACCCACTCGAAGCGAGTATTGACCGCTCAAACGGAAATATTGAAATTTCCATAGCCAAGAAATATAGTGACTCTGAAGCTCCTGTATTTAAATCGTTTATGAGCATGTGCGCAATGTATGACACATATGCAGTAAACACAGCAGAAGAAGATGACAAAGGAACATATAAAGCTTGTTCAATGACATACGCAAAAGAAATTCAAGCTTTATACGAAAAGATAGAAGCTAATTTATTTGCTCAAAAGCCAAGGCATATGCTCGCAGGACTATCTGAAAAACAAAAGAAAAACCTACCAGTAGAGCTGCAAAAAGCTATTGTAAAAAAGCTAAAATCAGAAGGCAAAATTCATAAAGACATGGACGCTAGTTTATTCGAGCCAAAAGGTGGAGGCGTAGCTAGTCTTTTTGCGCCAAAGAGTCAGCCTGGAATGGTGTAAAGCATTTAATGCGGTATAAATATACTACAACTTTTAATTTCGAAGTTAAGGCTTGCGAAGAGATAGCTGGTATAAACTTAAGCCAAGCTAATATACAAAATCTTCGTTCGTTAATTCCTACGTCTGTAGATCTAGAAAAGAATATTGATCTAATGGGCGTAGCTTTTAACGCCGCAGTTGTTAATGAGTTCAATAAAAATGGTGATGGTATAGATACAAAAACCGCTATTGATTCTATTCAGCAGTTTATTCACAAACCAGCAAACATAGAACATAACAAGAAAAAGATTGTCGGTCATATTGTTAATGCTGGATTTAGTGATTATTCCGACAGCACTATTTTAATTAATGTAGACGAAAGCGAAAAAGACCCCTTTCATATAGCATTAGGGGCCGTGGTTTATAAGACTGTCGATAAAGAGTTTTTTGATTTACTGCAAAAAAGCACCGATCCAAAAAACAAGATGTATAACACTGTTTCCGCTAGTTGGGAAGTGGGATTTAGTGAATATCAAATTGCGATAGGTAGTAAAAGTTTAAAGAATGCAAGGGTAGTTTCAGACCCAGAAGAAATACGAAACATGAAACCAATGCTAAAGGCATTTGGAGGCAAAGGAGTAACTGATGAAGGAGAGCCAATTTATCGTTTAATTACTGGAGCAGTTTATCCTTTAGGTATAGGCTTTACTTTAAAACCCGCCGCTAATGTTAAAGGCGTTATCACAAATAATTTAAAAGAAGTTGAAGTTAAAGACGAAGCCGAAGAACAAGCGGTTTCTGATAAAGAAGACTCTCAAGCTACACAATTAATAAAAATAACTGACAAAATTTCACAAAATTTAAAAAATACTGTAAACAATACTAAAATTATGGACTTAGAAACTCTACTATCAGAAATCAAAGCCTCTCTTACCGAAAAGAAATTTTCAGAAGAGGCTATCGCTGGCATGACTGCAACATTTGCTGATGCCATTAAAACTAAAGATGATGAGTACAAAGCTTCTCTTGAAGCTGCGGAACAAGAGAAGGCTGAAATCGCGTCCGCGAAAGAAGAGCTTCAAGCTTCTGTAGAATCTATTAAAGAAGAGCTTAAGATTGCTCAAGAACGCATCGATGTATTTGAAGGTGAAAAAGCTGCTCAAGAAGCCGTAGCCACATTTAATACTCGCATGGAAGAAATTGATTCTATTTATGATCTCGAAGAAAGCGACAGCGCGTTCATCGCCGAAAAAATTAAAGGACTTGACGCAAGTGAAGAATCCTTTGCTTCGCTAAAAAGCGAGCTTGAAGTTTTTTGGGCATCGAAGAATAAAGAAGCTGTTGCAAAACAAGAAGAAGCAATCGCCGCTCGCGTCGAAGCTGAAATTGAAAAGCGTCTTAACACATCAGAAGCATCTGAAGTTGTAGCTGAAGAAGCTACTGCTGAAGAAGTCGATGTTGAAGAAGCTCTCGAAAATGCCGAAGCTACTGAAGAATCTCTTCCTAATAATAATGAAGCTCAAGCTTCTACAACAACTTTAAAGGAAAAGTTTGCTGCTGCGTTTAGCCGCGAAAATATCCTTGGATAAAATAAACTAATAAAATTTAACTAAATATAAAATTATGGCACTAAGACTACTCCCATTCAGACAATATGATGAGCAAGATGTTGTAAACCTCTACGCTCTCGAGTCGACCCTTGCACTAGCTGATACTACAGTTGATGATGCAGGTTCAAACGGTGTATTTGTCAGCGTATCAACTGGTAATTTTAATGCAGATACTATCACCTACGATTCAGATAGCTATCTCGGCAAAACAAATTATCCATTTGTTGGTGGTGACATGTACCCAAGCAATGACGCCCTAACTATCAAGGCTGCTACTGATGGTGAACTTCCTTTAGGAGTCACCTTGAATCAAACAGCAAAAGCTGATGAAAACGGCGAAAAGCTTCTATATAATACCACTAAGAAAGAAGAGCTACAAGCTGTTCTTCCTGGCCAAAGTGTTCCTGTTGCAACTAAAGGTATCTTTACTCTTGCAGACTCGGCATTCGATGGCGCCGCATCTGCTTATCCAGTAGGTACTGGCATTAAAATCTCATCAAGTACTGATGGTAAGGTTCAAGCTGGTGATCCAACTGCTGGAACTTCTTTCGGCACTGTTCTTGGCACTGGTTCGCGCGCCTCTCAAGGCGGTCTTACTGATCAATTTGAGGGCGATTACATCGTAGTCAAAATCGGATAATTGAAAGGAATTTAATACTATGAAAATCACTTTAAAAAATACTCCAGAACAAGTTGAACTTATAAAGGCAATGGCTTCTCGCAACCGTGATGTTGCATACGAAGCACAAACTGCTCTTGCTGAGTTCATCGGACCAGTCCTCGCTGAAGTCATTAACCAAGCTCCTGCTTTGTCTAATCTCTTCACTACTATGCAGTATAACGCTGATGACAATCCTTCGATTCCGTTGGATCTATACTTCGACGTTTCTGACGAAGATTATGTACAAGTCTACAGCCAAAGCCGTGCTGGTGGCCTTCCAACTTCGGAAGTCCTTCCAACATCTTCTGAGCTCAAGATCGCTACTTATAGCCTTGACTCAGCAGTAAGCTTTGACCGTCGCTATGCAGCCAAGAGCCGCATGGATGTTGTCGCTAAGACAATGACTCGTGTTGCACAAGAAATTCTTCTTAAGCAAAACACAATCTCTGCTAACGTTGTAATGAAGGCGCTTGACGCAGCTTCAACTAACAGCTTAACTCACGTTATTAAATCAAATGCTGACGGTCGTTTTGGCCTTGCTGATTTAAATGCAATGATGACTCGTTCTAAGAGAATCGTTACCTCCTTCGTCGGTGGTACTCCAGATGCTCGCCAAGGACGCGGAATGACTGATATCATCGTATCTCCAGAGATCGTTGAAGAACTTCGTTCGATTGCTTACAACCCAATCAATACTAAGACTGCTCCTGCAACTCAAGCTAATCAAGCTGCTGGCCAAAGTGGTGCAACAAATGCAGAATTTGCTCCAGACGCTAGTGTTCCCACTGCAAGCGTAATTGCTGAACAAGCATACCGCGCTGCTGGTGCTCCAGAATTCTACGGCATCAATGTTATTGAGCTTAATGAGTTTGGTAAGGGTCAAAAGTTCAACGCGCTATTCACTGGCACGAACTACAATGCTCCTGGAACAGACGACTTCACTTCATCTACTGATGATCTCGTTCTTGGTATTGACCGTAGCCGCGAATCTTTGATTCGCCCAGTTGCTGTCGATTCTGAAAACGGTGGTGAGTTCAATCTTATCGCTGACGATCAATACAGCATCCGTCAAAACAAGATCGGTTACTTCGGTTCACTCGAAGAAGGCCGTATCGTTCTCGACGATCGTGCACTTGTAGGTTGTGTAGTAGAAAATATGTAAACTACAATAACATATTGTTACTTCTTGAGCCACCCTTCGGGGTGGCTCTTTTTGTTGAAAATATTATTGTGTAATGTATTATATACCATATGGAAAATCCACAAGAAAATACTAAGGAAGAAAAAACTCTTCACGATTTAAAGGAGGAGTTTGTAGAAGACTTGCATATAGCTACAGCTATTGAAAATGATGAGGTCAATAACGAAGAAATGCAAAAAGGCGATGCTCTAGAAAACCTAGAGTATGCAGATGGTAAGCAAAGAGATGAAATAGACCTAGTTGAAGAACAGGAAAAGATTTATGGAGTTGATGTTGTAAGTCCATTTAAGACAGGAGACATTAGAGTATTTAGAAGAAAGCTAGAAACAATGTCTAGAGATAGAATGACGGCTTTAGCCAATAGAGTCGCAGCAAGAACATACTCTTCTGAGGAAGACCAAAAAGAAGAATTAATAAAAGCTTTTTATTCTTGGGCTTCTACAAATAGCTTTATACAGACAGATGCTACAAAAAAAGCAGAAAAGGGAGCTTTAGCTGAGGCTTTTGAGGGTTCAGAAAGTGTAAACTCTCTAGAAAAAAAGTTAAAATCTAAATCTTTATCAGATCTGCAGTCTACTGCCGCTCGTTTGGGGTTCAATCCAAGCTTTGATAGAGAAAGATTAATTAAAGTAATCACACAAGAATATCAAAGACAATCATGAGTAATTTAGGCGACCTAGCTACATCTATACATACAACAGAATTCGATTCCGCAGCTTCTCCCACATCTAGTCAAATATCTGGATGGTTAGACGCAAACTTGGGCAAATTAAATAATGTTCTTTTTACTAGCTTTTCTGGATCAGCTGGAGAGGTCGCTGGATTAAATTTAGAAGAACAAAACATCTATAAAGAGATGTATCTTTACCATTACTATACAAAACAAACCAGAAATACAATTCGTGGTATTGCAGATGATACTAATGGTAACATTATAAGCGTCAGAGACGGCGACAACGCCATTACGTTCGTTAATAAGAACGAGGTATCAAAAGTATACAAAAGCCTTGCTAGGGACTCCTACGACGCCTTAGAGACGCTTATAGCTAACTACAATAGCTTCCAAGCAAGCCCTAGGCAAGTTGCTGGTATAGAGGCTGGCGTAGAGGATGATGAAGAATAAAAAAACCCGCCTCAAAAAGACGGGTTTTAGGATTATACTTCTAATTCAGAGCCGCGATATTTTATAACGGTCTTTTTAGATGAAGTTTTTTTGCTAGCTTTCTTAGCTGGCTTCTTTGCGTCAGCGGTGTACTTGACACCCCTCCATTGCATCTCTCGCTTCATTGTTAGCCTTTCTGTTTACGTGTTTATTAATCACGCGTTCCTTCAGAAGCACTATGCTTCTTACTTCCGTCTCTTTCGAGATGAACGGCCTATAATATATTACACAAAAAAACCCCCTCGGATGAGGGGGTTTTGTAAATTAGAAGGGCTTCTTAGCTATTCGCTCCACCCTAAAGTATTAGTCAGCAGTAACAGTAACTGTTCTTACAACTGGCTCAGTAGGAGTATTATTATTTTGATCAGTTGCGGTGTACTTTACCTTGTAAACGAGAGTCGCAGGATCACCAGCTGCAGCAAATGCTGCGGTAGATGTGAGAACTCCAGCTGCGGTGTTTGGTGATAGCGCTGTGGTGCCGTCAGATTCGAAGTAATTAATTACCAAAGTGCTACCGTCATCTACTGTTGCACCTTGTTCGAGATACGTACCATTTTCATTTAGAGCAATTGAGGCATCACCAATTAGAGTAATTACGGGTGCGGCATCATCAGTAGTAACAGTAACTGTTCTTACAACTTGAGTCGCTGCATTAGTACCGTCAGTTGCGTCGTACTTAACCTTGAAAACAGTGCCTGCAGTAGCAGAGCTAATGCCAGCTGCGGTGTTTGGTGTTAGTGTTGTGTCATTGTTATCAGTGTAAGTAATTGATACTTCGCTGCCGTCATCTGTTGTTGCGCCAGGCTCGACATATGTAGCGTTTTCCTTAAGGCTAAAATTGGCAGCTCCGTTTATAGTGATTACAGGAGCAGATGTATCAGCAGTTCTAGTGGTACCTAAAACGGTATCAGTGCAAGAACCAGAGAAGAACACATTATTTGTAGTGTCATTTGGTCCACCAATAGTAAGAGAGAAGTTAAGATCAACAGTCTTATTGGGCCCAATGCTTGTGCTAAATGATTCGCTGTCAAGCTTAAGATTTGTCATCTTATAATTAGCTACTTCAGTTGTTCCATCTTGATCTTTAAATCCGATTCTAATTTCGTCAATAAATCCATCATTAGAGATCATGTCTGATAGCGCTTTTGATTTACTTTCTGAAACAATAGCAGAAACAGAAAGTGTTGGAGTAATTGGGAAATCAACCACACGGGCGAAAGCAAACTTACTTCCAAGTCTATCGATTGGAGTTCTGCTCATTGGAATCGACAGAGAAACGCTTTGAACGTGACCACCATCAGAGCCAGAAATAGCTACAATAGATTTTGCATCAGCAGACTCTAGATCAACAGTGATATCGCCAGGGCGAAGAGCGGTGGGAACATTTGTACCAAGGTCTTCCTTCGCTTCTGGAAGTGAGATTCCATTCCCTGCGATTTGAGAGTTGAGAGGTGTACCATCTTCTGGGTTAATGCCAGCTCCACTGATTCCAGAATAAACATTACCGTTACTACCACTAACACCAGCTGTTCCAACCATGTTGGTGCCTTCAAGTGAAACTGATACAGTAGGAATATCACCTACTGAGGCATCTAGAGTATAGTCAGTGACGAAAGCGTTTCCTATGCCAATAGTGCTAAAGTCGTTTCTGCCTTCTTTGGTATCCGTAAAGGTGTCCAAGTCTATATCTGCACGAGGACTATTAACGTCAACACCTTCTGGTGTGCTTAAAATGTAAAAATTGTTACCACTGGTGGATTCAATTTGTCCCGAAATAAATCCTCCGTTGAGGCCTGCATTGTTTAGAAAGCCCAATGCCATTTCGTTAAAGCCGTCACCTAAGAAGTATGAAGCATCGAAAGCGACACTTGGCGATTCAAGAATGATCGAGTCGATTCTTGCGAGCTGACCGAACTGATTAACGTCAGTACGAGTAACATTCAGCGAATAATTTGCTGATTGAACTCTTCGAAGCTGAACGTGATCCGAAGCGGTAGATGAGTCAACGGTCTTACTTACGAAAAGAGCGTCTGATTGATAAATAATTCTATTATTAGCCATGATATTTTATATTGTTTACAGTTATTTGGGTTTATTGTGAAATTAAGAGCGAGGAAATCTTTGTGTAGATATATCAAAGTCCATAAATCCGACTTTAATATCTCCAGGTATAGAGTTTTGCGCTCTTTGAGAAAATTTTGAAACAGTGACATCGTCTATAAAAAATGGGGTATCTGTATAGGATGCAGCTAGTCCAGTATAGTTATATGAACCTCCTTTTATGTCGCCATATTCTGTTGATGGATGACCACTAAATGGTATTTTTGGAACGGTTTTTCTAGCAGAATCTGCAAATATAGATAGGGCTCCATCTAGTTGATAATCACTATCTGCTAATACAACAGCTTTGATTGTAGAGTTTGTTTGATCCATGCCCCCTAGTGCAAATCCTTCGTTTCTGCTAAATTCTACATTTAAAAATATTGCTGGCGTGACTTGATCGTAGGGCTCTATACCACTCATTGTAGGGGTTCCGTATCTGCTGTTTAATTTAAATTTGTTTTCAATAATTAAATCTTCTTCTGTTTCGTTTGTTAGATACACATTGAAATCTTTTACTGCAAATGTGCCAGTTAATGTATCTCCTACGCTAACAACGTTTCCAGTTTCAATAAGTCTGCCATTCTCAAAATCAAAAATAATATCATTAGCTCTGCCACTACCTTGAAAGCTTGTTGGGATTATTGGGTTAATCTCTCCAGTAATTGAAGAATCGTTTACCCATTGTTTATAGTTACTTTGAAGTGACATGTAACTATTTGGTAGTCTGCTATCTGATTGAGCAAAAAGCGTTCCTGTTTTATTTGAATAAGCTTCGCCTTTATCTAGTAATTCGTGGTCAAACCATAAAAAGAAGCTAGTCATTAGCTCATGTTGATACTGAGGTTTCATAGATATTATTTACACTAGGTAAGTTGTAAGTTTTCAAATTCTTTCTTATACTTTTTTAAAAGCGCCGATATATATTGAGTATTTTTAAATCTTACACCACCTTTTCTTACTTTTCTTGGAGACTGTATACCTAATCCAGATCTACTACTATCTCTTTCAACTTTTAAGTAATAACCAAGGCCAGAAATTCCAGATTCTATTCCTTTTGCCCAACTTCTTCCTGGAGCCCAGGGCATTGGAGTAGCATCAAAAACATCCTTTGGATCTGGTATATAGATAGAAAATTCTATTGTTGTTAATTTAGCTTTTGCGAATTCGAATTTGGCGGTTTGCAAGACATTTTCTATATTTTTAGTTGGATCTGAACCAGAATCAAATCCAATAAAAGAAAATAAATTAGTAACCCCACCTAATGTACCGCTGATGTTTGAAGCATCAATTCCTTGTTTTAATTCTACTGTTACAGGGTGATTTAAAAACTCAGCAATCATTCTGTTTTTTATTTTTTGAAATGCAGCCTTTCCTTGTTTTTGTACTTGAACCCTAGCAATCTTTGGAGACTGTCGTATCAAACTTGCTGTAATATTTCTATCTAAAGCCATTACGATACAGATGCGTCTTGTAGTTCTTCAAGAGGTTTTAGATAGAAGTGGTAATATTGCGGACCAAATATTCCTGTTGGATTTCCTTTGGATACAATCTCATATTTACCACCCTCAAATTCACATCTTTTTGCTTCTTTAAGTATATTAAATCCTGCTGCATCTACAGTTATTCTTACAGATCCATCCACTAGCTCTATATCTAATTGACTGCCTATATTGCCATCGGCAAGGTTTGCTTCTTTAGCATCTATGTATTTGATTCTGGCTTTTATAGTATGTTGAACAGCGGTTGTTGTGGTCGTTTTGTTGCCAAAAACATTCCTACCATATACTCCATTAAATGTTTCTCCTATAACAATCTCTGTAAGTGTTAAGCTGCTCCAGGTCATTTGATATGGTTGCAATGTTGGCCCACCGCTTGTAGTTGAAGTGTTAGATGCTAGATCAGCAGGATCGTTGTCAGAGCCATCGAGTATAAACCACCTAAATTCATTAAGATTGGGATCTTCTTCAGTTGCAATGGAGGTTACTTCTATTGATATACTACCATTTCCATGTTCTTGTTGATAAAAATCAGTAGCGCTAGTACCCTGCTGTGTATAAGTTCCATTTAAATGCGCATTATCACCAGTAAAGCCACTTAAGCTTAGTTGCCTAACATTAATTAATATTTTTTCCCCTTGTTCAAAAACAGTTATATTTCTAGCAAAAGTTTCGTGAATATCATCAATAATTGCTTTGATGGTGTTTTTTTGAGAGTCTGAGATGAGAGAAGTAGGCATGTCTACTTTTACACTTTTTTGTGTAAATATTGTGGGTATAAGGATATTTATGATTGCAAAAGAATTTTTGTATGATCGTTCTGATCATCACATTCGTTACTTATTTAAAAGTTTTTTGACAACGCTTGAAGAAATGCAAAGTGTTCATGAAATAAACTTTTCTAAGTTGTACGAACATCTACCAGAAGAACATCAAGGAATTGTTGAAATGGCAGACTATTTTGATAAAGAGCACTACGAAATGTATAGAAAAAAGATTTTAGATATTGGAAATTCTGTTTTGCGAGATTATAATAACGAGTTAGAAACTCTAACGGTTGAATTTAAATTTAAACAATAATGGCACAAGGGTATATATATAAATTTACTTTAGAAACTAAAGAAAAGAAAAAAGTAGAAGTAGAACGTAAAAACAAAGAGACTGGTGAAATAGAAACTGTTATTCAAAATAAAACAGTAAAAACGCCAACCGAATTTGTTATTAAAAAGCCAACGCGTCGAATCATGGACGAAGCCGAGGCTCAGTATGCGATTGAAATGAGTAACAATATCAAAAAAGGTATTGTAACAAAGGCCATGCTAGTAAAAAAGTATGCTGATACGGGCGGAACATTGACCGAGGCAGAAACAAAAGACATGGTAAAAAAGCTTCAAAGAAGCAACGAAGTCGCAAACAAAGTTCAAATGCTTACTGCCGTAGATAAAAAAAAGAATCAGAAAGAAATTGAAGAACTCAATTCAGAGCTTTTAATTTTAAGAAAAGAATTAACAGATATTGAAATGTCGATGCAGGGCGTTTATGATCATACCGCTGACGCAAGATCTGAAAGGGCTATGTTACTTTGGTATACAATCCAACTCGCTAGAGAGATAGAAGATGAGCAAGAAGTTTTATTCTTCGATGGTTTATTATACGAAGATCAATTAGAAGACCTTTATAAAAAAGACGAAGAAGGAACCGAATTAGAAAAAGAAGCTCTAACTAAAATGATGACAGCAATATCATACTGGTTTTATAACAATAATGCCACACAAGAACAGATTGAAGCGTTTGTAGAGCAAACAAATGAATGATGAAAATTTAGCAGATATTATAGCCGAGATATTTGATGGGGTCACTGTTTTGAATTCAAGCTTTGGCCCCATTTATGTTAGGCATTTTGGTCAGCTAGAATTAAGAAGAACTTTTTCTGATAAAAAAAAGTATTTAGAAGACGCCAAGAATAGAGGACTCATGTCGGAAAAAGAGTCTTTAGAGCGTTTGTATAAAGATGAAATGTGGGATGAGGAATCTGAAAAAACAATAGAAAAGAAAAAACAATTTGTAGAAAATTTAAATAAAGGGCTTACTAAAATTAAAATACCTTCGAAACGAGAACAACATAAAAAAATGATAAAACGAGAAATGGGAAATCTCGAAAAATTAGAAAAAGATAGATCCTCGCTTATTGGATTGACCGCAGAAAAGTACGCTCAAAAAAAGGTTAATCAGCTTTTTTTTGAAAACTTGTTGTTCGAAGATAAAGATTTTAAAAAATCAGTTTTTGAAGATTTAGTTTATTCAGACACGGAAAAAGAATATGAGTTTAATATGTTACAAGAACAATTTTTTAAAAGAATGTCTGATGAAAACATTTCTAGGGCTGCTCTTTCACCATTTTTTTCTCCATACTTGTCTTATTGCGAAAACGTACATGACATGTACGGCAAACCTATAAGAGATTTATCGGCATTTGAATTAAAATTACTAACATACGCTAGAACTTTTTTAAGTATTTTTAAAAATGCCACGAAAGAAATTCCAGCCCATGTAGCAAAAGATCCAGAATTATTGTTAGATTTTCACGAATCTCAAAAAAATAACGACAATGATAAAGGGAAGGCTCGTCATGGCGATGGAGGAACCACTTACTTTGGAGCTAATCGGCAAGATATTGCTCAAATGAAGTCAGAAGATGAAAATGCCGTCGATTTAGCAAACGAAATGAAGAAGCGAGGAGGCAGTTTGAATATGAAAGAATTCATGGATTTGCATGGTATTTAGGTGTAATACCATTATATGGCGAAGGCAAATATACCAGTATCTTTTAGTCCTGTAGATAGCAAAAAAGTTGAGGCGGCTTTAGCGAGAATTCAATCTCAAGCTAAAGGAGTTAATTTTGGTAAGGGCGCTGAATCTATTAACAAGCTATCTAGGCCACTAGGCAAAATTACTGGACAAGCCTCAGAATTTCAAAAATCTTTAGAAGCTTCTAACGCTCGTGTCTTGGCCTTTGGTGCCTCTGTTGCTGTAATTAATAAATTATCTCAAGCTTTCGGAGCATTAGTTAGTAATACTATAAAAGTAGAAGCTTCTTTTGCCAAAATTAATACAATTCTTGGTGGAACACAAAAACAACTAGAGCAGTTTGGAAATGGAATTTTTAAAGTTGCACAAAGAACAGCAACTTCATTTGATCAAGTGGCCGAAGGAGCTTTAGAATTAGCTCGTCAAGGTTTATCTGTTGAAGAATCATTATCTAGGGTTGAAACCGCATTAAAGTTAGTTCGTGTTGCTGGCATTGATTCACAACAAGCCGTAGCTGGTTTAACTGCTGCAATTAAAGGTTTTGAAAGTGCTGGTTTAACTGTTGCTGCTATTGGAGATAAGTTAGCAGAAGTCGATACAAAATTTGCTGTATCTACTGAAGATTTAATTAATGGCCTTGAGCGAGCTTCTGCTTCCGCTCGTGTGGCTGGTGTTTCATTTGATGAACTGCTCGCTGCTGTTACAACCGTGCAAGAAAGAACGCAACGTGGTGGTGCTGTTATTGGTAATGCATTTAAGACTATTTTTGCTAGACTTGGAAGAACTGACACTTTACAAGCACTGCAAGATTTAGGAATCAGTGTTCTAGATACAGAAGGTAATGTAAGATCTGCTGTGCCACTTTTTCAAGAATTAGCTACAGAGCTAGATAAATTAGGACTAAAAAGTATTGAAGCTGGAGAAGTTATTCAAAAAGTTGCAGGAGTAAGGCAGCGTGATATTTTAATTAGTTTAGTAGAAGATTTAAATTCTGGACAAAGTCAATTTGCTAAAGCTTTACAAGTGTCTGCGGGTGCTGTTGGATCATTAGACACCAAAAATGCAAAACTAAATGATACCCTAGAGGCTTTAATAAATAATCTAGCGGTCGGTGGACAAAAGTTAGCTTCAGTATTGGGCGAAATAGGATTTACAGATCAAGCAAAAGACTTATTAAAATTATTTGGAGACATTGTTAATTCTATAACAGATGTCTTACAAGGAGACACCATAGGCTCTAAATTTGCAAAAGGATTAATTAAAGGAATAGGTGCTACATTAACTCCAGGAATTGCTTTAGTTGGCGCTATATTTACAAAGTTATTTATAGACTTGGCTAAGTTCGGTGGTACATCGTTAAAACAAATTTTAGGAATCAATAAAGCTGCTCAAGCGCAAAATTCACTACAACAATCTGTATTACAAACCCTTTTACAAAATGAAAATATACAAAGAGAAATTTTAGCTCTTGAGGGGAATAAAGTAGCACAAGAACAATTACTTTTAAAAATATACAATCAACAGGCGGCCGCTCTTGCCAGAGTTCAAAAAGCTGCTGCCACTGTTACGCCTGGACTTTTTGGTGCTGGATTGAGGGGTGGAGAAAGAGGTGTTACAAGAAGAGGCGCTGGAGGTTATATATCTGCAGAGTCTCGTGATGTTTCTCGTGGAGTTGGTGGCGCACCAGCAAGTTCTAGAGTTGTATCGATTCCAAACTTTGCCTTTGGTGGCGGACAACGCGGAACAATGGTAGCAAACACCAGTGAGTATTATGTTCCAAATTATAAGGGCGGAGGAGATGCTATATTTAATAAAGATATGGTTAGATCCATGGGGTTACCAGGTGGAGCTAAAAAATTAAATGCAGCTGGTGGATTTATACCAAATTTTGCAAGAAGACAAGCTACCCCAATCTCAGATCCAAGGTTTGTTATGATAACCCCGAGCAAAAGCATTGGCAAAACTGCTGTTGGGAAGGCTCCAAGTGGAAGAAGTTATAGCTTTCCAATTCTTGGATATAATGATGCAAAATTAAGAGGCACAGAAACTAAAGACTTTGTTGAAAATGTTAAACAATTTGGTATTGCATTAGCCGATAAAGAAGCATTGATAATGACTGGCGGCAACCCCGAAAAAACCAAAGTTGAAAAACTAGGAAATGCTGGATCGGTATCTTCTTTAGCTGGTGTTATTTATGAAGCTGCTGTAAGTTCTATATTAAAAAGTAAAGACTACGATTTAAGTGAAACGGCTACATTTGATTTTGTTGGTGAGAAAGCTAGAAAAGATATAGCAAAAATATATCCTAACATTCCTGGTCAAGCTAGATTTATAGAAGCTAAAATTTCTGGTAATAGTCGTATATATAATAGTATGGCCAAAAAGATGGAAAAATTTGGCGCAGGACAAAAAACACTTCCTAGGGCTGGTGTGCGGGAATTAATTGTTGCAAGCAATAGAGCAACTCCCAGCGGTAAAGCAATAAAAGGTGAGTTTAATAGACGATCTGCTAGAGGCTACATTCCAAACTTTTTTGGCGGAGCGTTAGAAGAAGCTATAAATAGAGAAGAAGAAGCTGGAGTTCCGCTGAATCAAATTAGAGTTAATCAAAGCGGCAAACTCCGCAACGCTAAAAACCCAAAAGGACTCGCTGTAACAAATACAAGAGATGAGCCAACTGGAAAAATTCCAAATTTTAATAAGAGAGGAATGGGCGACGGAATGGGTGGCGGCCTTGCGGGAATATTTGTAGCACAAGCTATAGGCGGAATGGTTTCTAGTTTTGTTGATGCAGAAAGCGCCGCTGCTAAATTTACTAGCGCATTAACAACATCTCTTACGGCTCTTGCAAGCGTAAGTTTAATAACTCCATCAATTGGAGATTTTTCTTCTAAATTGACTGGTGTATCTAAATCACTAAAAGCAACAACTTTAACTTTTGATAAAAGTGCAAAAAGATTTAGAAATGCAAGCGGACAATTCGCATCTACTTCAGCGGGCAGAAGTATGGCTAACAGAGGTAGAGGATTTGCTGCTGGAGCAGCTGCAGTAGGTGGTAGAGCCTTAGGTGCGCTTGGACCGATAGCAATGGTTGCGTCTGTAGCTATACCATTAGTAATGGCTTTAAAAAATACTGAAAAGGGATTTTCAAGTTTAAGTAAAGAGTTAAACAATCTAGATTTAAGTAAACTTTCTGGAGGAGGACTAATGGGTGAATTCGTAAGAACAATAGAACTGAATCTAGAAAAAAGAGCTCAAGCTGATAAAATAAGAACAGATGCTGGAATAAAAGGCAAAGGAAAAAATATTGATCAAATTCTTGGTGAACAATTAGGAGAGCTTAGAGTCGCACGATCAAAGCGCCGCACAAGTGACCCAGACAGATTTCGGGAATTAAGTGATCTTGAAAAAAGCTTTATAAGTCCTTCAATGATAGCAGCCATAGGGTTTGATAATGTACAAAAGGCAATTGAAGAGGCCACAATCGAAGTGGACACCGCCCAAGGATTTGGCATTGATCAAGATGTATTTTTACAAGAAATAGTAAAACTTGCTAAAGCAACAGATGGATTTAAATCTGCAGCAGCTGGAATAAAAGAGGCTCAAGAAGCAAGAATTGCAGCTAGTCTAAAAGACGATGATGCAAGTAACGATTTAAGCATACTAAACATTAGAAATGTAAAAGCCGCACAAAGAGCTGGCTTAGCTTCAAGACGAGAAGGGACTTCGGGAGCTGATATGAATAAGTCTCAACAAATGGCGTTAAAGTTGGCTGGAAACTTGGGTCGTTTAGAAAGACAAAGACTCGAAGCAAATAAAGCGATCTTAGATGCGCAAATTCAACAAACCGAAGCTGGTAGAAAACTTGGTTCTGAGTTAGGTGCTGCCGCGATTAATGCCACAAAGGGGGTTGTGGGCAATACAGCTATGGCCGAAGCTATAAAAACCGCCGTTGAAGATGGAGAAAAATTTGAAGTAGTTTTAGAAAAAGTAAATAAATTAAAAGAAGAAGGAGAAATTACAGATAGCAATGCCCAGGCTGCTTTAAAAGAAATAATATCTTCCTATGAAGATCAAAATGATGAACTTGATAAAACTGCAAAAACAACTGCAGACATTTTAAATATGCGGAAAAAAATGGCAGATATGTCACCTTTAGATGCGGCAAATGCTCAAAGAAGAAATGATTTAAAAGAACTATCTGAAGAAGTGCCAAAGAGATTAGCAGACAATCTAGAAAATTCTATAGGCAATGCAATGAATAATTTAGCGGACGGAACTTATGATTCGCTTGGTGATGTATTTTTAAATATCGCGTTAGACTTTGGAAGAGCATTACAACAAGAAATAAGTGCTGCTGTAGCTAAAAATTTAGTACAATCATTTACTGGTGGACCTGGCAAAGGGTTTATGAACGCCATCGGCAGCTTTTTTGCACAGCCTAAAGCTTCTGGTGGACTTGTTAGTGGAGGAAGCGGCGTTATGGATGACGTTCCAGCAATGCTAACTGGAGGAGAGTTTGTTATTAAAAAATCTTCGGTTCAAAAATACGGTGTAGATTTTTTAGATAAACTAAATTCTGGAGGAATACAGGGCTTTCAAAATGGTGGTTCTTTGATGATTCAAGGAGCAGATAATGTTAGAACAGGAAGATTTTTTGATGATCCAAGAGGGTATAGTGCTGGTGGTGCAAGATCTCGAGCTTTTTTAGAAGAAGCCAAAAAGAGAGACTTTTTTGTTCCAGGTCAAAGGGGTTTTGGATCTATTGTTGGTAAAGAAAATTTATTAGCCTTTTCTCAACAGGGGGTTACGTCTGGCGCAACTGATATTATATCAACTGGACCTGGCGGTGCGTCTCTTAATTTAGAAGATCAAAGTGCGAGATTAACCGCCTTTGGAAGAAGAAGAGACAGCCCAGCAAAAAGAGCGCTGCAAGAAGCTCAAGCACAAGCTTTTGATTTATATCAACGATCTGCAGCCGAAGAACAAAGAGTTATAGAAGAAAACAGACAAGCAAAAAAAGCTAGAACAAAAGCACTTCAACAAGCTATTGTTGGAGCATTTGTAAATGCAACCATGGCTGGAGTTTCTGCTGGAATTAGTAATTATCAAAACACTGGATCATTCTTTGGACCAAGTAGTCCAACAAATTTACAAACAGCCGCTGCTGGAACAATAGATGGTGTCAAATTTGGCGCTGGTGAAAGTATAAATACTCTTGGGCCTGCTTTTACTAGAGTACAAGAAACGCAAAAGAGTTTCTTGGGATTATTTGATTACACATCAAAACAGATTGTGCCAACTAGCATGGGAAGAAGTCTTTTAGATTCGGCAAGCAATGCAGCTAGTACTGGTGGTAGTTATATTTTTAATACGGCTCCTTTTGTGGCTGCTAATGGTGGATTAATGTCTGGTGGAGGATCAAACTCAGCAAACGCTCTTCTTATGGATGGTGAGTATGTAATGGGATCCGAAGCTGCAAGCTCGCTAGGAAGAGATACTCTAAGTAGTATTAATTTAGGAAACTTTGCAAACGGTGGTGCAGTTGGAGGGTCAACCGCAAGTGGCAGTAACGGTGGAAACGCTGACGTCGGAACTTTAAATATAGAAATCAATATAGAAAAAGATGGAACCGCTTCCGCTTCAGCTTCTGGATCTGGAGAAGAAGATCCAGAAAAGGCAAAAGAATTCTCAAAGAAAGTTAAAGATGTTGTGCTTAGTGTCATCACCGAAGAGAAGAGAGTTTCTGGGTCACTGTTTACAAGGAATAAGTAATGAGTTTCATTGATAAATTTAATTACAATAGAAATAAGATAACAGATACAGTTAGTGATACTTCTATATCAAGTAATCTTAAAAATTTTGTAGATCATGCTTATGGTTTTAGAAAAATACATCCAGACTATGCTGGATATTGCTGCAGATTAAGAAAAATAAGTGCTGATGCCGCACAGAATAATACTTTTCTTGATTTTAAGTTTGATAAAAATCAAAAGCTTTCTTTAGATTCTAGTGGCTACACCACTGACACTCAAGCATTAGTTGGAACTTTATCATCTTGGGTTGGTTCTGAAACTGGAGAGCTAGAAATACTTTACGATCAAGGTTTAATTGGGCAAGCAGATTCTAGTGAAGCAATAAATTTAGTGCATTATACTGGATATCAATCTCATGATGGTGGTGCTAGAACAGAAAGAAATGCCAATCATACTAATCCATTGATTGTAGATGGTGGAGTGCTCCAAACGAGCAATGGTGCTCCAGTTGCCAAACTAACGGGTAGTGGAATTATGCACTTTGATGGAGGAATAGAGAGCAATGGAGTAGCAAGTGGTTTACATTCAGACAATGGTGGAACTAGCGAAGTTTTTGTGATAGGTAAATTGCCACCAGCATCTACAGCCAATGGAGTATTCGACGAAAATGATACAGTTGGTAGCAACGCTGCAGGCACTCAGTATAAGGGAAATTTTTTAATAGGAGGTCATATTAATTCATTTGTAGAAGATATGGCTATTGGATCTATTGGACAATCTGCAGATGATACAAGAATGTATTTTTATTATGAAAATGGAGCTGGTAATGGCAACGCAATAACTGGCCAAGCATTAAACAGTACCGATACTCTTTTACTTTCGGCTTTCACTAACCCAAACACGGCTGGATTCAAAGTAAATAATTTTAGACAAACAAAGCAATTTAATGGAGGAGTCGAGGCAGAACCCGTTGGCGTAGATGCAAGCAAAACTCCAAAAATAATTTTATTAGGTGCACCAGCATTTGCAGATGCTAGTAATAATCGTGGAAAAGGAGAATTTCAAGAACTTATATTTTCAACACAAACCCTTACAGATGCGCAAAGAATAGGTGTGGAAAATTATATGGCTAGTTATTTTAATTCCTTTTCTTTAGATTCCTCTTCTTTAACTAGTCAAGAAAAATCTTCCTTAGGTTTTAATATATTTAAACCTACTTATGGAGCACAAATGTCTTTTCAAGCTGAAAATTCATCGTGGAAAGGTTCTAGTTTTTATCAATTTATTTCTCCTAGAGGATTGAATAATTTAAGACTGAAATCAAAACTATCTTTTGTAAACAATCTTGCTCAAACAAAGACACTATTAAATTATATAGAAAGCATAACAACTGGTGATATAACTGGCGAACAAGCTTTTACTGGCGATATAAGCTACCTTAATTTTGGGTCAATTAAAAATGGAATAGAAATATCTTTTGATACTGATTATTATAGAAACTTTTCTGGGTCTCAAATTATAGATTACACTGTTGTTGATTTAAGTGATGATGTTTACAAAGTTGATGTGTCCTTGTTTAATAATACCGTATCTCCAGTGCTTAGTAATGGAATGGCTTTTGTATCTGATAAGACATCGGCGATTTCCGATGGAAATTTTAGTAAATTCGATGTGGCTACTGGTTCAACTACAGACTGCAATCCAACCGTTTTTGATAATTATTTTTATTTAACTGCAGACAGGGTTAATTCTATAAGTGCATCAAACGTTTCTGGAGTAAGTACTTATACTGGAGTGGCAGACGATTCAACTAGAACTTTTTTCTGGGAGCCAGATAGAAGCATTCCATTAGCTGTTAATCATGCGAATAGAACCGAATTTTTCAAAAATTCTTTTGTTAAGACTTTAAATATATCAGAAAATCAAAACAGTCTGAATCAAATTGAACTCACATTTACTAATAGATCACAAAAAGAAACTTACTCTATGCTTCACTTTTTAGAATCGCATTTGGGGTATAAACATTTTGTGTATTATCACGACAACGATGCGATAGATAAAAACAGAGTATTTTACTGCCCAAGATGGGATCACACGCTTGTATACAAGGACTCAAATAATATAAAAGCTACATTCGTTGAAATCGTAGCTCCAACCATACCCGTATAATTATGGCAATAAATCCAAACAGACCAGTAATAAGTTATGAAAATATTGCTCTATTTCACAGCAGTACTCCTGCTCATAATGTAGATTCTAATAGTGGTCAAAACATTTCTTTTTTACCGCTTGTACAAGGTATAAATTTTTCTATCGATGTGGGGAGAACAAATGCTGGTGCCCTTGGTACAAAAGATTTTATTGATCAATCGAATAGAAGTGCTCCAGATGTAAATCTTACCATCAACACTATAGAAAATTTTGGACATCTATTTTCTGATTTAATCAGTGGTTTGAGTGTTGAAGGTGGTTTAAATACTGATAAAAATTTTTATGCTGTTTTAGCGCCAAAAAGAGCTTTCGATATATCCAAAGATTCGGTAATGGGGAAGGAAACTTTAGGTTTTGGAAACTGTTTTATAAATAATATATCAATATCCCAATCTGCAAAAGGTTTATTAAGCTCTGAATATACTTATGTTGGATCAAACGTGCAGGCAGAAACACTAACAAACAGCCTGGCCGCTACCAATCAGTTTATAACTAAAGATGATACTAGAGTAATATTTGTTTATGACGGTAATACTTTTGCAGAGAGTAGAACTAATGATGGTGTGATTGAATTGGTAAATGGTAGAACAAAATATCAAAAGGTTGGTGTATTTTTACAAACTCCTTTTATTTTTTGGGATTCCAACAATAACTATTGGGTAAAGCAGATAAATCAATTCGGCACAGATCCACTCATCGAAATATTAAACAACGGAGAAGATACCCCTTATCCGTATTTAGCACTAGATAATACCATTAGGTCAGAATACACTGTTACTCCAGCAATAGGTTCAGCTCCTTCTTTAAATTTAAATGGAGATCAATCTCAATCTGTTGCTTCCAGCTTTGATCCGATGCACCTTTATTATACAAATGATGCTGATGGAGTAATTCCAAGTTATGACACAAATGTTTCGATAAGTGGAAGTTCATCTTTTGGCAATTTTTTAATTAGGTCTGACTCTATTCAAAGTTTTGATTTAGACTTGCCAATTAACCGAAAGTCAATTTATAGTTTAGGAAAAAAATATCCAGTAAAAAGAAAAGCGTTATTTCCCTCGGCTGGGAGTTTTAGTTTTTCTAATCTTGTATCTAGTTTTGAGTTAAATGGACACATGGCTAATTTAAAAGATTTTTTAAGTTCTGATGAAGATTATACGATAGACGTAGCTGGAGAAAACACCAAGGGAGAAGACTTTCATGTACGAATAGAAGAAGCTAAATTAGTTTCACAAAGTCAGACGTCTTCTATAGAAGAAAATATTTCTGCCAACTTAGGATTTAGTTTTGAATTAAATAATTTAAAAAAATTCAATTTACTTGAAAGATTTCCAGACGCGAGTTTGGCTTATAGCCTACGCGACCTCCACGGTACGATGGGTAATAATCCTGTTGTTGATGTAAGGCGCGCAAATAACGGCGATATCAGAGCTTTCTCAGCCAAGGAGATAACCGATGGCACGTTGACAAGTTGGGCAAAATTAAACCCCCCAAACGAAGCTGGGATTATGATTCTCACGCCTTCTAATAATGCCTTCGTAACCAAATGGTATGATCAAAGTTTAAGTGTAACGTCTGTTTATGAGGCGTATCCTACAATTTTTGCCAATTCTAGTGTTGCTGATAATGTTGGATTTTCAAAGACAGATGAGGAAACTTTTACGATTGAAGCTTCGAACTCAACAAGTGCTCGATTTATAACACTCGTTAACGCGTCAAACGGATTAGAATTAGGCAAACATCGAATAACTTGCGATGTTACCGAGAATGTAGGCTTGGCCCTTAATGTTATTGGGGTCTATGCAGATAATGATGCGGAGATCTTGAACGGTAATTCTTTTAACACTTTTGGTTTTTCTGCGGGATCTAACGTAATTGACTTTGAAATATTTGATGATGGAGAAGCAACATCGCCACCGATAATACAGCTAGTGGTATTCGCAGGAACCACCTGCAATATATCTTTCAGTAATTTTAAAATAACTCGTGTAGTAGATGAATCATTTACGCAAAATAATAACCACGCCACGCAAACGGATCCTACAAAACAACCTAAAATTGTCGAAGGGGGTAAGTTGGTTACAAGAACAATAAATGGGAAACATACTCCATCAATTAAGTTTAGTGCTGACACACATATGAATCATGGTCTTACGAGTTTATCTTCTGATGGCCAACAATCATTATTTATTGTAATGGATAATCAAGTAACTTCAAGTACTTTAAGTACCCAAACTTATTCTCGACCACTTGAAATAGAAAGTACCACCGCGAGCGAGGTAGGTAACGGTAGAAATCGTAGACCTTTAATTTTTCTGGACGATTTAAACCAAAGAATATTTTTCTCTATGGATTCATTTGGTGGCCTTATCAGACTAAAAAGTGAATCAAACTTTTTATCAGTATATTCAAGTATTACTAACGATACACCAAATCCAAGCGATGCAACTGAAAACGGAACTCATGTAGCTCGTCAAGACGGAACTCAGTTTGGATTAGAATTTGTGACTTTAGACGCTAACTCTACAGTTAGATCGGACAAAAAACTTGGCAGGCTTGGTTCTAATATAGTAGGCGATTTTTTCATTTCTGAAATTATTTATTACCCCTCTGACCAATCGGCTAATAGAATTTCTATAGAAAAAGATATAAAAAATTATTATAAAACAAATACCATTGTAACAGAGGATACAACTCGTCCTGTGATTACCCTAAATGGGGCAGATATCATTAACCTCGCAGAAAATGATACATACTCCGAACAAGGAGCAACAACAGATGATGGTACCGAGGTGACGATTACTTCAAATAATATTGACACATCTACTGCGGCATTTACTTCTAGGAATAATCCTGCAACGATTACTTACCTAGTCACTTACGACGCAACTGACGGAGCTGGTAATGATGCTGAGCGAGTTACAAGAACTATTAGAGTTACTGCTGATCCTGCAAGAAATACAACGGCTCCCGTAATTACTCGAATTGGAAGCGCTACTATTTACCTCACACAAGGCGATACATTTGAAGATCCTGGTGCGACCGCCACTGACGATATAGATGGTGATATTTCTAACCAAATTACAACAACAAGCAACGTAGATACATCAACTCCTGGAAGCTATAGCGTAACCTACAATGTTTCAGACTCTGCTGGTAATGCAGCAAACACAGTAACAAGAGTGATTATAGTTTCTGCTATCGCAGATACAACAGCTCCTGTGATTACTTTAATTGGCAACTCTACCGTTAACCTTACAGAAGGTGATACATTTGAGGATCCTGGAGCAACCGCTTCTGACAACGTAGATGGCAATCTTACTAGCTCAATCTCTACAAATAGCAATGTTGATACATCAAGTGCTGGTACATACACTGTAACCTACAATGTTTCAGACGCTGCTGGTAATGCAGCAACTACAGTGACAAGAACGGTTATAGTTTCTGCTCCTGTAGGAGATACAACAGCTCCTGTAATCACTCTATTGGGCAACTCACCGCTTAATCTTACAGAAGGTGATACATTTGAGGATCCTGGCGCAAGCGCTTCAGACGATGTAGACGGTAACCTTACTGCCAACATCACATCTACAAACAATGTGGATACTTCGGCGGCTGGAAGCTACACTGTAACCTATAGTGTTACAGACAATGCTGGAAATACGGCAACTGAAACAAGAACGGTTCTAGTTTCCGCTGATGCATCAGCGAATGAATTTAGATACTATAGATTTAGTGGAGCTAATAGCGATGGAAGTGTAGTTGATGCTGGTAAAAAGATGAGCCTTTCTGAAATTAAATTATTCGAAAATGGAGGAACAGAGTATCCGACAGAAGCATTAACAAGCAATACAAGCGAGACAAATATTACTGTTTCTGCGGGACAGCAGTACAGTAACTCTTGGGCACCGTGGAAGGCTTTTGATGATACTGCTAACGGTATCTGGTATACACACGTATCTGCTCCAAATGCAGGACTTCATTGGGCGCAAATCGACTTAGGAGAAGCAAAAAATATTACTGGAATAGATGTACAATCGAATTTTAAAGGAAGTCTTAATAACGTAGATAAATTAATAATTTACGGCTCAAATAATGGATCTACATTTAGTGAATGGGGATCTACAAGTTATTCTAATATACCAGGTAATGGTACTAGTTTTTTCACAGTTGAGCCAGATTAAAGCTCTATATTTATACCCGCTTTATTTGCTTTATCTAAAGCTTTTTTAAATTTTTCTTTTTGTTGTTCTGGATGAACCTTACCGTTTGTCATTTTACTGTATTCAGCAAATTTTTTTTCTTTAATAGGATCTTTACCGTACCGCTCCGCACGTTTAGCTGAGGCTTCGGCGCTTCTTTCAAAAAGATCTCCATAGGTATCATTTTTGCCAACAGTAGAATTTACAAAACTTTTTTGATCGAAGGCATCGACCTTTGTATCTGAAGACAATGTAGGATTAACATAAACACGCCTCCAGAGACCTTTTTCTCTATTATCTATACCGCTATACTCGTGGAGTTCTTTCATGCCTTGTAGAACTTCTACGACCTCTCCAGTTTTTTTATTTTCGTATAAATATAATGGCATAATTTTATTAAATTTTTTTAAAAAACCCCCCGTGTATATTTACACGGAGGGCAGAGTGTAAACTACGAAATTTTAATATCTACAGATTCTTTTACTTCCTTTTTAGGCATAGTAATTTCTAAGATACCATTAGCTAATTTCGAGGAAATTGAACTTACATCAACTAAACCGCCAAGAGTTATTTTTCTTAGTAATGAATTTTTTCCATTCTCTTTAACAAAGACGGAAAGATACTCATCTGTTGATTTGATTGATACATCTTTTTTGCTTATTCCAGGCATAATAACCTTAGCAAGATAAACATCGCCTTTTGATTGGACGCTGTCACTTTGAATTCTACCATTAGTAAATTCAAGGTCGTTGAATATTGTGTCGAATAATGATTTATAATACATAGACTTTATATTTGCAATTAGTGTGCCATTATTTCATCATGCCCTCAATCCCTTTAAGTAAGCGGTCTACAGAGCGACTGTAAGAAAATTTATCTTTTAACTTTTCTCCTTCGGTGTTAATTTGTCCCTTTTTTGAGACGGCCAAATCCATGGACTCTGCCACATTGTCACTATCCCAAGTATAAATATCTCCTTGATTAAACGGAAAACCTTCTTTAAAAAACTTACCGTCATAGCAGGGTTCAGTTCCGTTTGAGTCAACCAAAATGGAGTTAGTTTTATTAGCCCAGTCTTTATGAGAAGTTTCATTCAATACTATTGACCATTTGCCTAAACAAGTAGAATTAAAAGATGGAAGATTCCAGCCTTCAGCTCCGCTAAGTCCAGTCAAGTCAATATCTATTGCATTTAATAGTTCATTCACTTCTGAGTTTGTTTTTAAAAATGGTATAAAGTTTACATTAGTATACCTTTTGCCTTCTAAACAATTACTGAGAAGGGCCTGCATTTCTTCTTCTTTAAAGAAGGGGTTTGTAACGCATACTGATAGTAGATATTTATTATCATTGCCGTATTTAGATAACCATAACTTAATAATCTTTTCGGTATGTTTGCGTTTTTCAAATTTACCCATTAGACCAAAATGAACTACATCTGGATCTAAATACTGTTTTCCTGTTTTATGAAAATCTTCATCGAAACCAACATGAAGAACTTCGGCATTAAGCCCATGCTCCTTAAATTTATTCGCAGAATAATTACTAGAAAAATAAATCTTATCTTGCAGTTTAGCTAAATTAATTTCAACTTCTGTTGGTTTACTTAATTCGTAGAACGTGTAAAGAGCTTGCTTACTAGATGACCTTTGGTGGGATCCATTCAAGTGCCATAATTTGAAAGAAGGAACATCTTTCTTAATCAAGAGATTTGATTTTTCTGTACTTTCTACAAGCCACTTATAAAAATCATTGTCTATTTTATCAAAAGAATCTAAATTGACTTGCCCTCCATAGGGATAAAGCATCACATTAACACCCTTCCGCCAAAGTTGACGGAGGATGTTATATGATACATTTCCAAAGGAAACTTGATTAATAGGCGCGTCTACAATTAAATCCATTAAAAAGGAATTTCTTCGTCTGCCTTAGATTGAGTTTCTGTCTTTTCTGACTTACCGCCCATAAATTGAACATTGTCAGCCTTAACATAAAGTTTTGACTGCTTTTTGCCATCCTTTTCCCAAGTGTCTTGGACAAGGCGACCTTCAGCTAAAACTTGTCGACCCTTTGTCAAATATTGTTGACAAATATCTCCAAGCTTGCTCCATGCATCAACATCAATATAAGAAACCTTATCTTTTTGACGAGCATCATTTACTGCTACAACCAAGCGGGTGACATTTGTTTCACCTGCCTTGCGTGATTCTGGATCTCTTGCGAGATTACCTACTATTACTGTTTTACTATACATATTTTTTTTATTTCTGTTAAATGTTTGTTGTGAATATTTATACATCCTTGAATTGATAAGTCAAGCTTTTTCGCAATTTTTTTCCAAGGAGTCAATTTTTTACCATTGCAGTATCTCATTGTAAATATTTTTTTGACCCTAGTATCTTCTATTTCGGCCACGGCATTTAAAGCTTTTTGTATTTCTTCCTCGTACTCTATGTTATCTATTTCTGATTTTTGTGATGCTTTTGAATCAAAAATATCGCTAATATTGGTTTGTGGAAATTTTATTTTTTTATTATAAATATTTAAACATTTCCATCTTGCTAAGTTACCCACATAGGTTCCAAATTTAGTATTTTTTGATTCGTCGAATTTTATTGCAGCATTGTAAATACAAAAATCTTTTTCTTGCAATAAGTCTTGTTTGTTTACTCCTTCTAATGATTCTGGTATATATTTATTAACCATATCTACATAAATTCCAGAGTGCCTTTCGATTAGTTGTTTTAAACTGCCCTCGTCCCTTTTGGATTTTACTTTATCTATTAATTGTATATCTTTTTCCATTTATCAAAATTAGTTTCTTTTAACATTTGATACAATATCTGTGCGTGATCTTTGCATTCGTCCATTTGATCTGGTTCATAAACTGGCCAAGAATGACATATATCTGCTACTTTTTGTACAAGCGGATCGTTTTTTGCTTCTATTTCGTTTGGTGGTTTATTTCCTATTTTTTGTATATGAATAACTGACCCTTCGTTATCTTTAACAGACTTAACTTCATAATCGAATCTAACATCTGGTATAATTGCAAAGATCTTTTCTTTGCTTTTTTTAATTTTTTCAATAATTAAATCAGCCCAAATAGTTTCGCCATGCAGTTTTTTCATAGTTTCCCCGTGACAAACCAAAATATCTCTAACAATTTTTTTTTCTTCGGTATTTTGTGTATACGGACTGATCCCGTAATTATCACAACATATATCTTTAACTTGCCATTTAATTTGATCGGCAAAAGAAAGAATTTTTACATTGAATCCCATGTCCTCAGATATAATATCTGATAAATGTTTTGCTAGCGTATCTTTGCCAGCTCTTGCTAATCCCCCTATGCCTATCATTTTATAAATTTTTAATAATTTCTGACATGGATTTAGATCTTTTGTGCATACCCATATCAGCAAATATTTGATCTATTCTAAAAATAAAATCACAATCTTCAAATTTATCTTTAATTTTTTTTACTCTCATACATGCCGATACCATGCATTTATCTTCTAATACAAACTGGGCACATTCAAGAGCCTCTTTAGCAGCTTCATTTTCATTTACAGCTAAAACTATTGTCGACCAGTTGGCGGTAGTGCAAAAATAAAAACTCTCATCAGAATCTTCTAATTTAATCATATTAATCTAAATATGACATAAAGAATATTAATGTCAAGAAAAAAGCATTTTTTCTCATTTTTTTTATATATTTATTAAATATCTTATAAGTATTTTAAATACTTAATATATATGTATTACTCATTCGCTCACTCCGTTCGCTCACTCGTAATACGATTATTATACAACGAATACACAAAAAATCAAGCAGTAAAATATATTTTTTTGTTTTTGCAAAAAATACTTGACTTTTAAATATGATGGTGTAAATTTACCTACATATGCTATTCGAGGAACAAGTATCAAGGAAACCGAATTTATATCCATGGACGGATGAATTCGTAAACGCCATGCACAATGGCTTTTGGACAGACAAAGAATTTAATTTTCAATCAGATGTTCAAGATTTTAAAGTAAATCTCAGCGGCCAAGAGAGAGAGATAATCAAAAGAACTCTATCTGCAATTGGGCAAGTTGAAGTTTCAGTTAAGAAATTTTGGGCTAATTTGGGCAATCACTTGCCACATCCAGGCATTACAGATTTAGGGTATGTAATGGCCAATATTGAAGTGATTCATAATAATGCTTATGAAAGGCTTTTGAGCGTGCTTGAGCTAGAAGATGTATTTGAAGAAAACTTGAAACTGCCCATAATTAAAGGGCGTGTAGACTATCTAAAAAAATATTTAGAAAAATGCTATAAAGACGACAAGAAGCAGTATATTTATTCAATGATTCTGTTTACTTTGTTTGTTGAGAATGTTTCTTTGTTTAGTCAGTTTTATATCATTAATTGGTTTAATAGGTTTGACAATGTGCTTAAGGACACTGCTCAGCAAGTAGCTTACACAAGCCGTGAAGAAAACATCCACGGACTAGTTGGCACAAAAATTTTGAATACCCTAAGAAAGGAATACCCTAAACTATTTAATGCTGACCTGCCAGATAGACTAAAAGAAGAGGCTCAATGCGCTTTTGAAGCAGAGTCTAATATTATTGATTGGATTATAGGCGATTATAACAGAGAAGGCCTCAATGCAGATATTTTAAAAGAATTTATAAAAAACAGGCTTAATGAATCTTTAGAACAAATTGGCTTCGAACCTGTTTTTAATGTTGACAAAGATAAAATAAACCTTACTATATGGTTTGATGAAGATGTATTAGGCAATTCCGCCACCGACTTCTTTTTCAAGCGTCCTGTTGAATACTCAAAAAAGGACAAATCATTTGACGAAGACGACTTATTTTAATTATGGATTATTTAGAAGCAATATTACAAAAACTAATTGGCCAAAAAGCCATAGAAACACAAGATTTAATGATTTATCTTAGTAACCCAGTTGGTGTTGGTGAGCACTCTGACATAGGCAAAGAGGTAGAAAAAAAGGTATCTAATATAGATAAACTGAATTCTAAAATTGGCACTGTCCAAGAATTACTACAAACATTAAATCAATAAAATGAACAAAGATTTTTACTGGCTGAATAGGGATTCAAGAACCTTTCTTAAAAGGGGATATCTTGAAGAAGGCGAAACTCCAGAGGAACGAATTTCAATCATTGCGGATTCTGCCCAAAAGGTTCTAGCTATACCTGGATTCTCTGAAAAATTTCAAAGTTACATGGCTAAAGGGTGGTATTCGCTATCCTCGCCAATTTGGGCCAACTTTGGAAAAGAAAGGGGTTTACCAATTTCCTGCTTTGGTTCTTATATAGAAGATACAATGGAGGCTATTCTCAAGAAAAGCTCAGAGGTCGGTATGATGACAAAGGGCGGAGGAGGAACCTCTGGATATTTTGGAGAACTGAGAGAAAGAGGTGCCGAAATAAGTAGCGGGGGTAAATCAAATGGGCCAGTTCATTTTTTAGAAATTTTCGAAACGATAGCAAACGTAGTTTCACAATCCAATGTTCGCAGGGGTAGCTTTGCCGCTTACTTGCCAGTAGAGCACCCAGACATTTTGGAATTCCTACAAATCAGAGGAGATGGTCATCCTATACAAAATCTATCAATAGGTGTCACAATTACAGACACCTGGATGAAAGAAATGCTTGCTGGGGACAAAGACAAGCGCAAAGTATGGGGAGCTATCATTAAAAAAAGATTTGAAAGCGGATATCCTTATGTTATGTTTAAAAACGCGGTGAACAGAAATTCTCCTCAAGTTTACAGAGATAAAGGAATGGACATTCATGCAAGTAATTTATGTTCAGAAATAGCACTACATTCCAACAAAGATGAATCTTTTGTATGTAATCTTTCCTCTATGAATTTACTTCATTATGAAGAATGGAAAGATACGGATGCAGTCGAAACTCTTACTTACTTCTTAGATGCAGTAATGACTGAGTTTATTGATAAATGTAAAGGCAAACCCTTTATGGAAGCCCCAATGAATTTTGCAAAAAATCAAAGAGCCTTAGGTATAGGGGTGTTAGGTTGGCATTCTTTCTTGCAGTCAAGGATGATTTCATTCGAGTCGATGAAGGCTAAATTCTTAAATTCAGAGATTCACAAAGTAATACAAGAAAAATCTCAATATGCCACGGGACAGCTGGCAGAGGTTTACGGAGAGCCTCCCTTGTTAAAGGGGTATGGTAAAAGAAATGTCACCACAATGGCGATTGCTCCTACAACTTCTAGCTCTTTTATTTTGGGGCAAGTTTCTCCAAGTATTGAGCCATTGAATAGCAATTATTTTGTAAAGGATTTGGCTAAGGGTAAATTTACATACAAAAATCCATATCTAGAGGCTTTGCTAGAAGAAAAAGAAAAAAATACACCAGAGGTATGGAAAGATATACTAGTTAAAGGTGGCTCGGTTCAACATTTAAAGTTTTTTTCAGACGAAGAAAAGGATGTTTTTAAGACATTTGGTGAAATAAGTCAAAAAGAAGTTCTTATACAAGCTGCTCAGCGTCAAAAATTTATTGACCAGTCTCAAAGCTTAAACATTATGGTACATCCCAAATCCTCTCCCAAAGATGTTAGCCAACTTATGATTTTTGCCTGGGAACAGGGGGTCAAAAGCCTATATTATCAAAGAGGCACTAATCCAGCACAAGAATTAAGCAGAAATTTATTAGAATGTCAATCTTGCTCTGGTTAAGTGTAAAGAATTTACATGGAACTAGATTTTTCAAATCAAATTAGAAGTAACGCAAGTCTTTGGGAAAATATCCGCAAAAAGAAAGAGCGTATCAAAAGAGGCTCTAAAGAAAGAATGCGGAAGCCTGGAGAAAAGGGTGCTCCAACAAAAGAGCAAATAGAAAGAGCCAAGGGCAAAGCCTTAACACCAGCTCAAAAAGAAAAATTTATGAGACTTGAAAAAGAGGTCTCTATGAAAGATTTTTTAAAAAAGTATGGTGATAAAAAAGGAAAAAGTATTTATTACGCCACTCTAATGAAAATGGCAAAGGCTGAAGACATTAAATTACCAGGGGACACTAATTTTACTTTAGACTTAAAACACCTTGTTGAAAAACATATGGTCAAAGATGCAGACAAAAAGTCTGAATCAATGGAAAAAGATTTTAAACCACATATGATGTATGATCCAAAAACAGGTAAGGGGTATAAAGCAAAAGTTTATGAGGATCATATAAGAATGAAAAAGATGGGTTATACCCATGAAAAACCAGAATAAAAAAGTGTAAATCCCCCCAATGTCCCCATTAAACGAAGATAGACTAACCCGAATAGAAGAAAAGGTTGATAAATTATCAGATGCCATAGTCTCTATAGCTAGAGCTGAGGAAAAGATTATTCAATTAGGCACTCTTACAGACGTCTTGTTTAAAAAGGTAGAGGGAATGAATGACAAAATAATTGAAATGGAAAAAACAACGGCAGAAACAAAAGCTTTTATCAATACTTTTAATAAAGTTGCTTGGGTTTTTGTAAGTGGTATGTTAACAGCCGTAGCTGGTATTATAGCTTATAATATGTGGGGGTAATTTTTTTTAAAAAAGTGTAATATATAATATGGAACTTGATTTCTCAGCAAAAATTATAGCAGGAAGACCTGGCCCTAAAAGCGCCGCCCAAACACCTGCAGAACCCGACGAAAGAAAAAAGGGTTCTTCTGTCAATGAACCAGGTTCCGCCGCTGGTGCAATCACCTTTAGTGAAAAAGTTACAACAGCTCTCAAAAACAAAGTCAAGAAGCACAACGAAAAACATTCTCGTAAGGTAACTTTGGGTATGTTGAAAAAAGTATATCGTAGGGGTGCGGGAGCCTTTTCCACTTCACATAGACCAGGCCAAAGCAGAGGAAGCTGGGCAATGGCTAGAGTTAATATGTTTTTAAAGATGATGCGTGGCGGTAAAGTTAAAGATTCTTATCGTAAAGCTGATCAAGACGTTGCAAAAGCATCAGATGAAGAAATTTTAAATTTGGCGGATACATTTAACGAGTGGAGCCCAGGAGATTTTTCAGAAGCTAGAGACATTTCAAAAATTGAATTTGCTTTAGCTAGAATTGACTTGCTAGGCGTAGGCGCAACTCCAACAGAAATGTTAGAGGGAGATGCGTCAGAATATTTTATAGCAGAAGCCAAGGAAAAAAAAACTTTAAATAAACCTTTCAGACTTCCATCTGGTTCTAAAAAAAAATTTGGAGTCTACGTAAAAAACGATAAAGGTAATGTCGTTAAGGTAACTTTTGGCGATCCTAATATGGAAATTAAAAGAGACGATCCAGAACGTCGTAAATCATTTAGGGCTCGTCACCAATGCGACACAAATCCTGGCCCCAAATACAAAGCAAGATATTGGTCTTGTAGACAATGGGAGGCTGGTCAAAAAGTTCAAGCAGAACTTGAGTCTGACGCTTCTCTTCTTTTAGCAGATCCTTCATTAGCCGAAGCTCCAACTATTCAAGAAGAAGAATAAAATGACTGGCCACTTCGCTACTGGTTCTACACTATATCAAGAATTTCTAGCGGAGCGAGAAGAGATCTTGCGTCATAAATGGATAGAGTCTGAAAAAAAGGGCGAAGACATAGGTTTTGAACGCGCTTTACTTTCTTGGATTAAAATCCATAGAACTGATTGGAAAAATAATAGAAATAAATTAAGATAGATTTCTATGGAACAGTTTCTAGGCCTAGTATACACTGTGTGCTTTAGTACTTGCATTTGGCCGCAAATAATTAAAAGCGCAAAAACAAAAAAAGTAGAAGATGTTAGCATTTCTCTTTTTATTCTTTCTATTATCGGATATGTATCCGCTATATCTTATACCATATTAAGAGTTGGTTTTGATTTTTGGTGGTTGATAAATTACTGTTTAAGTTTATTATCAGCTATAATCATGGTCATATTGTGGTTTAGATACAAAAAATAAGAAATGAAAAAAGTTATTATTACTGGCGTTACTGGACAAGTCGGATCCTACATGGCCGACTTTTTATTAAAGTTTACAAATCTAGAAGTTTACGGAGCGATCAGAAGGCTGAGCGTTCCTAATCACAAAAATGTGGAAAAAGCTAAATTAGATCCAAGGTTTAAACTAATTGAAATGGATCTTACAGATGAGCATAGCATGTTTACCACAATTCAAAAAATTAAACCAGACTACTTTATAAATTTTGCTGCAAACTCTTTTGTTGGCAACAGCTGGCACATGCCAGCTAATCATTTTGATGTTAACGCTTTGGGTGTTATGCGACAACTAGAAGCTATTCGCAAGATCTGTCCCAACTGTAAATATTATAATGCTGGGTCTTCTGAAGAGTTTGGAGATGTTATATATAGTCCACAGGATCTAAATCATCCACCTAGACCTAGAAGTCCTTATGGCGCATCGAAGGTTGCCGCTAGACAAATTGTTAAAGTTTGGAGAGACTCTTATAAGTTGTTTGCTATTCAAGGATATCTCTTCAATCATGAATCAGAACGTCGGGGCGAAGAGTTTGTTACTAGAAAAATTTCTATGAATGTAGCTAGAATTAAAAAGGAGTTAGATGAGGGTAAAAAACCAGAACCATTTGATTTAGGAAACATTGAGGCTAAGAGAGACTGGAGCCACGCATATGATTTTGTGAGAGCCGTTTGGTTAATGCTTAATGAAGACAAACCAAAGGATTATTTGTTAGCCTCTGGAGAAACTCATACAGTAAGAGAGTTTGTAGAAAAAGCTTTTGAAGCTGCGGAGATTGAAACTCATTGGCATGAGGAAGAAAATCCTATTAACACAAAATTAATTCATACTAAAACTGGATCTATTCTATTAAAAATTAATAAAGAATTTTACAGACCAGCTGAGGTAGAGCTTTTACTTGGCGATCCTTCTGAGGCGCGAAAAGACTTACATTGGGAAAAAAGTGTTGACTTTTCTACATTAGTGCGTAGGATGGTCAATAATGACATTAAAGAAATTAACGCCACATAAAAGACGACAACTAGCAATTCAAAGACTTATTGAAGTTCCTAAGGCTCAAAAAAGATTTTTCTGGGCTAGAGAAATGAAGTTATTTAAAGATCTAGAAGTTAGATATTCTCTAGATTTCTTAGAAATTGTTACTTTCCCAAAGAAATATGACAGCTTGGCTTACTTAGTGTCTAAGGAGCTAAAATCGACAATGGATAGAAAATGGCGCAATTTCAACTTTAAAGTTGACTTATCTAAATATGAGACTATTGTTTTAGGAGAAAAAACTGGAAAAGATTACATTCCCAGTGATAATAAACCAAAAAATACAAAAGATTTATTTAAATGAGTGATAAAGATTCAGAAATACTAGAAAAATTCCTAAAAGACAAAAAAGGACATCATTATAACTTTGAAGAGTCAATTGACTATAAAGCATCAAGCGGTTCACTTCAACTTGATTTGAACCTAAACGGAGGCTTTGGCCCAGGATTACACAGGTTTGTTGGCATGAATGAAGGCGGAAAGACCTCTGCGGCATTAGAAGTAATGAAAAACATGCTAAACACTCAAAAAGACGCAAAAGGCTTCTATATTAAGGCTGAAGGTCGCTTATCTAACGAAATGGTGGCTCGTTCTGGCGTCAAGTTTGTATATGATGCAAAAGAGTGGGTTGCTGGCACTTGTTTTGTGTTTGAAAGCAACATTTATGAGGTAGTTGTTGATGCAATCAAGACTCTCGTCGAGCAAAATGAAGACAAGTACAAGTATTGTTTCATACTAGATTCTGTAGATGGACTAATATCACAACAAGATATTGATAAATCTTTTTATGACTCTAATAAAGTTGCTGGCGGAGCGGTAATCGCAGCCAACTTTATGAAAAGAATGTCCATTTCGCTTGCAAAAAGGGGTCATATGGCCATTTTTATCAGTCAAGTGAGGGCAGACATCAAACTAGACCCATACTCCAAAGCTCCGATACGTCAGACGTCAGCAACAGGCGGAAACGCCTTACTTCATTTTGCTAATTACATTATGGAGTTCGAGCCAAGATTTAAATCTGATATGATATTACAAGACCCAGCGAAGAAGCAACCAGATCCCAAAACTAACCCTATTATTGGTCATTGGGCTAAAGTTACGATTAAAAAGTCTCCAAATGAAAAGACAAACAACACAATTATGTACCCTATTAGATACGGTAGAACTGGAGGCAAGTCTGTTTGGGTAGAGAAGGAACTCGTCGACTTATTATATATGTGGGAGTTTATCACCAAGAAGGGCGCTTGGATTACAATTGGAGAAGAGTTCAAAGAACTGGTGCAGGATGTTGTTCAAGATTTGCCAGAAAAAGTTCAAGGAGAAGCTAACTTATTTAAAATGGTTGAAGAAAATGAAGCCCTTTCAGAATTTTTAATAAATTATTTTAAATCTAATATTGGTGAACTAGTTTGAAGTTCTTAACGCTATATGGCAAAGAAAAGCCCCTCAGAAATCCACACAAGTATAAAATCAAGTGGAATGGAAAATGTCGTAGCAAATTTCAAGCAGAAGTAAGAAAACACTTATATAAATATTGGAAATATGATGCCGTATATGAGGAATTTAAGGTCGTAGGAACCCAATTATCCTTAGATTTTTACAACCATAACAGAAAAATAGCCATTGAGGTTCAAGGGGCTCAACATTTAAAATTTGTTGAACATTTTCATAAGACTAAGGCTAATTTCGTTCGTCAGATACGCAGAGATAATAAAAAACTAGAATTTTGCGAAATGAATAATATCGAATTACTGCTGATATATCCAGAAGATAAACTATCTGAAGAATATTTTGCAAACCTTTTGGGCTGAGTGTAAAATATAGTATGACCGAACCTAAATTTAGGCAGTTTAAGCTGCCAGAAAAAATATTAAATGAGCTTTTTGAGTTAACTGGATCAAAAGATGCATATAAAGGTTTTATAATAGCTTACTGCGACGAAAAGGGGACTCCAATAGTTTATACCAGCTGTGAGTCTCAGATAACAGAATCTGGTCTAATAAAGTCAATAGAAAGCTACATTTCAGAAAATACAGACGTTGATTTTGAAGTGGAGCCAGATTAACGCTTGACAAAATATATAATGTATGTATTATGCGTTATATATGATATATAGTCTAGAAATCGAAAAACAAGTGTTGGCCGCTTTTATTCAAAAGCCAAAGGTCTTGGTCAACTTTATGCATCTCATTAGTGAGTCAGACTTTCATGACGGATCTCTTTTACATAGGACTCTTTTTGCTGTAATTAAAAAAGCTTGCGAGCAAGATGAGTCTATAGATGAAATAGTATTAGTTCAAAGAATAAAGGATTTGGGCATTAAGTTTGAAGAAGATATTTCCTTAATAGATTATGTCCGATCTCTTTCTATGAGAAAGATTCATTCAAAAGAAAAGGTTGAATCTTCAATCAAAGAACTGAAGAAATACAGTGTCCGCAGGGAGATTAGCAAAACTGCGAAAAAAATTGGAGACTCAATGAAGAGCATTTCTCCAGAAACGTCTTATCTTAAAATTATAGAAAATGCAGATCAAATCTATAATGAAAAAATTAATATGTTTGAAGTTGGCTCGGATGTTCCAGAAAATATTTACGAACAAATGGAAAATTTTATCGAGGATCGCGGCAACAATCCAATTGACGAATTTGGCATGATGGGGCCTCATGAAAAAATCAATGAAATCTATGGCTCGCTTTTGCGCCCAGGAAATATCACAGTTATAGTTGCTCGTTCTGGTGTCGGTAAAACTCAATATTGTATGCATTATGCCACTCAAGTTTCAGCTAAGTATGACGTTCCAGTCCTACACTTTGATAACGGAGAGATGAGTAAAGAAGAATTAATTATTCGTCAGTGCGCGGCGCTTTCTGGAGTTCCCTCGCACTTACTAGAAAGCGGTAAGTGGAGACAAGCGGGCCCAGAAATTGTATCTAAAGTACGATCTGTATGGGATAAAGTTAAAAAGCTCCAGTTTTACTATTACAATGTTGGTGGCATGGATGTTGATTCTATGATTAATACATTAAAACGATTTTATTATTCAAGAGTCGGTCGCGGAAATAAAATGGTATTTTCATTTGACTATATTAAAACATCTTCCGAAAGTGCTGCTAACAAAAGCGAATGGCAAACTGTTGGAGAAATGGTTGATAAGTTTAAGAAGTGTATTCAAAAAGAAATACTAGAAGAGGGTAATCCAGTGATTCCGATGATCACATCAGTGCAGTCAAATCGTAGCGGGATTACAACCAATCGTCAGAGTGCAAATATTATTGATGACGAATCTATTGTTTCTCTTTCTGATCGCATCACTCAGTTTTGTTCTCACATGTTTATTTTACGTCAAAAAACAAATGACGAAATTGCAGAGGAGGGTAATCAATTTGGAACACATAAACTAATTAATGTTAAAGCCAGACATTTAGGCAAGGATATTGCTGGTGCTTGTGAGCCAGTTCAAGTTGACGACAACCTTCGTAAAAATTTTATTAATCTATCCTTTAGAAACTTCAACATCACAGAGTGTGGAGACTTGCGAGACATCGTAAACTTCAGAAATACTGGGGGCGACTTAGTAACTAGTCAGCCTAACGAAATTCCTTCTTTTGACGATCTGTGAATCAATATAAACAATCCTTAGAGAAGCTTGGCTATCCTTTACAAGATTGCGGTAACCACTGGAGGAGTAGAGCCGTCTATCGTAATGGAAAAACCAATACTTCTCTTATTATATATAAAGACAGCGGTGTATGGAAAGATTTTGGCGGGGACAATCAAGCCAAACCCTTTTCAACTTTAGTTCAAGAAACTTTAAATACAAATGACCCCAAAGTACTTAAAGAATATTTAATAGACGGTAAAGTTCAAGAGTATAAGCCCAAAGTCGAAGAAGCAAAAATAGAAATGGAAAAAATATACCCAGCTTCGTACTTAGATAAACTATTACCAATGAAAACCTTTTATGAAAAAAGAGGTATTTCTTCTGCAACGCAAGATAAGTTTAAGTGTGGTTACGCTGGTGGTGGCAAAATGTATCGCAGGATTGTTTTCCCTATTTATGATTTAGATAATCAAATACACGGTTTCTCTGGTCGCAGTATTAAAGATGGCGATAATATTCCCAAATGGAAACACATGGGACGTAAAACAAATTGGATTTATCCTCATCACCTTTCACACAAAAGTATAGAAGAAAAAGAAGAAGTGATACTAGTAGAAAGTATTGGCGACTGTATGGCTCTTTACGAAGCTGGATACAGTAATGTGTTAATGTTAGCTGGGTTAGATATTTCTTCTAAGATGATTTCTTATCTTAATACATTTAATTTAAAAAGAATTATTATTGCTACAAATAATGATAACAGTAAAGAAGTTAATTCTGGCGCTTTAGCTTCTATCAAGATTGCTTCTAAGTTATCTACCGTATTTGATTTATCTCTAATTAAAATTAACCCTCCCTTGTGTAATGACTTTGGGGAGATGTTAGAATCTGATACTGGTATGTTAAATAATTTTAAACAATGGTATCAACGAAAAGATAAGTGGAGCTTGGCTCAAAATACCTTCCAAAAGTATATTATTAAACAAATCAATAAACACGAGCAATTGAAAAAAAACGGTCATTGCAAAAAATTAATTAAAATTTTAAATGGAAGTTAAATTATCAGCAAGCCGAATAAAAACGGCCCAGTCTTGTAGTTGGATTTATTGGTCTAAATATAAGCAAAAAATTCCAGACACTAATAATGATGGTGCTAGACGTGGAAGCATCTGTCACAATGTGTTTGAACATTTAGCAAAGCAAAAAACAAAGACATCTTTTAATAAAATAGTTAAAGATCAAGACCCTTTTACAGATAAAACTGTGAAAGAAATGATTTTAAGCGAAGCTTCTCAAGAAGGTATAGATGATGAAGCTAACATTACACTTATGAAAGAAATGATACTAAATGGTTTAGATTGCAACTTTCACGGTGAAGATTTAGGAATACCAACTGAAAGTTATGCAGAGTTAGAGTTTGATATAGAAGAAAATGGGTATCATATAAGAGGATACATAGATCAACTTTTTTTATACAAAGAAAAAAAAGTAGCTTTAGTAAGAGATTTCAAAACATCTAAAAAAATATTTGAAGGGAAAGAAAAAGAAGATAATTTACAAGATTACATATATTGTTTAGCGGTTAAGCATTTGTTTCCAGAATATGTAAAAAGAAGTTCTGAATTTTTATTTTTAAAATTTAATTTAAAAAAAGAGGGTTTACTAAAAATGAATCCAATAGATGAAGATGATCTAGAAGGTTTTGAAATGCAGCTTCAATCTATACAAGAATATTTGGAAGGTTTTGATGAATCGGATGCAGTGTCTAATTTTGCTTACGATAAAGGGTTTCCAACTGATGGTTCTTTTGGTGGTAAATTACAATGTGGTTTTGCAAAAGAAAAAGGTCAACTAAAAAAAGACGGTAGCCTTATGTGGCACTGTCCTTATAAATTTGATTTTTGGTATGTTAATATTTCTGACAAAGACGACAAGTTCCACTCTTCTTGTTTTCAAGATGAGTTTAAAAAAGATATGGTTCCAGAAGGCGGTAGCCATGAAATTAAATATTACGAAGGTTGCCCAAAACATTTAAAATGAAAAAATTTATAATAACAAAATTTCAAATACAACGAGCAAAAGAGCTATTTGATTTTAAAGAGTTGAATAACAGCATCACTAAAGGTGAAGGTAATCTTGCTGGAGCTATAGGAGAGATTGTTGTAAAAGATGCTTACAGAGGCAAAGGAAAAAATACTTATGATTACGACACTATTATTAAAAACTATAAAGTCGATATAAAAACTAAAAAATTCTCAGATCAATTTCAACCCAGTGAAAATTGGAACTTAAACGTTTCAGACTACAACACCAAACAAAAGTGCGATGTTTATTGTTTTGTAGGAGTAAATGAATCAAACACTTTAGCCTATGTTTATGGTTTTATAAAAAAGAAAGATTTTTATGATAAAGCCACATTTGGCAAAAAGGGCCAGATAGATCCCAGGGGCAACGGAAAGTGGAAATTTAAATCAGACTGCTATAATATTTTAATTAAAGATTTGATTATATAGCGCTTGACAAATCCCAAACAGAATGTATAGTGGTTTATATGACGCCACTATTTAAAACTCATTTTTCGATAGGTCGCAGCATTCTTCGTATTGATGATATAGATAGGATCTGCACAGAGGAAAACATAAAAGAAGTCTTTTTAGTAGAAGACACCATGGCTGGCTTTCCAGATGCATTTCGCACCTTTGGTCAAAGACTAAAATTTGGTTTTCGATTTTCAATATATAATGAAGATCTTAGTGAAGAATCCGAAAGCAAAATGATTGCGTTTCCTAACGGAGATGAGGGGGCAAAAGAGTTATATTCTTTATATACAAAAAGTTTCGATAAGAAGATCATCAATCCATGGGAGCTTACTAAAAACATACAGTATGTCGTGCCTTTTTATGATTCTTTTTTGCACAAAAATTTAACTTCATTTTCAAACTGCATAATTAATCTGCCCTCTAATGTTCCTTTTCTTATAGAAAGAAATAGTTTACCATTTGATATGATTCTTGAAGAAAAAATTATAAATTATGTTACTAATACTTTTGGCAAAGTTGAAGAGCATATTGAGTTAGCTAAATCAATCTACTACGAAAAAGTTGAAGATGTCAGCGCCTTTCAAACATACAAGTGCATTTGCAATCGTAAGCCTGGACGACAATCTAGTTTATCTAATCCAAGACTTGATCACTTCGGTAGTGATCGTTTTTGCATAGAAGCGTGGAAGGAGGAAAAATAATGGAGGATTTATTAAGATTTAAATTTGATCAAAAATATGTTATCTTCGATACAGAAACCGAAGGCCTCAACCTTGTTTCATCAAAGCCTTGGCAACTCGCTTGGATCGAAGCTACTGGTAAAAAGATAACAAAAAAACAAAATAGATTTTTAAAATGGGACGAGCTCAACGTATCAGAAGATGCTGCAAAGATTACTGGCTTTAATAAAAAAGATTACTTATCCAAGGCTGAAGATCCTGCCTTAGTATTTAAAGAGTTTATGGATTTAATAAGCCGAGATGATGTAATCGTTGTTGGTCAGAACATTCTTGGATATGATTTATATATGCTTGGGGTAATTGCTCGTAATTTAAATGTAAAAATAGATTACTCTTTTGCTAAGCGGTGCTTCGATACTAAGGCGATTGCTACAGCCATTGCTAAAGATAGCAAAAATCCAGACAAAGAAGATTTCTTAGCTTGGCAGTTAAGATACCTTAATTACAGAGAAAAAGGCTTAAAAACAAATCAGAAATTTTTATTACAACATTATGATATTGACTTTAATGAAAAAAAGCTACATGATGCTTTGTACGATATAGAAAAAAACTTTGAAATATTTCAAAAACAATTATGGGAATTAGAAATTTAACTCCTCTCAAACAACCAATGCCTCCAGGCGTTCGTTTGCCAGAAATTGACGTAAAAAGGCGGGTATACTACCAGCTTGACCTAGACCCTCAATCTTCTAATTACGACCTTTTAAGGGCATTGTGCCTTCGTGGAGTGAAGCAGAGAGGTATTGATAAGCTAGACAATAAACAAGAATACTATGATCGCGTTAAAATGGAGCTTTCTATTCTAAAAGAACTAGGATTTATTGATTATATACTGTTAAATTGGGATGTTCTAAACTTTTGCCACGAAAATGAGATACCAACTGGCCCAGGTCGTGGATCTGCAGCTGGATCTTTGGTTCTTTATTTACTGCGCGTCACAAACGTAGACCCAATCAAATATGACCTTTTCTTCGAGCGTTTTGTCTCCAAAAGCCGAGCAAAAAAAACTGTTGTAGATGGCATTACCTACCTTGATGGGTCTTTACTCGCTGATGTAGATAACGATATTTCTTATGATCGTCGTCAAGAAGTTATAAAATATATTGAAGAACAACACAAAGGCAGAACTTGTAAAATTCTAACCCTCAATACTTTGAGCAGCAAATTGTGTGTAAAGGAGTGCGGTAAAATAGTTGGAGAGATGTCTGAAGATGAAGTAAATCAGATAAGTTCACTCATCCCCAAGCAGTTTGGCAAGGTAGCTAAACTAGATCAAGCACTAGAAGAGAGCGACAAATTTAAGGAATTTGCGGATAAAAATACAAAAATATATAAAATTGCAAAAAAATTAGAAGGATTAAACAAAAATACAGGAGTTCACCCATCTGGTATCGCCATTAGTTTCTACAATATTGAAGAAATTATGCCGATGCAGAAAACAAACGACGGCGATTTAATATCCGCCTATGACATGAATGACGTTGCGTCTTTGACTGTCAAGTTTGATATACTTGGACTTAGAACCCTTTCTGTAGTAAGTGACACTTGCAAGCAGTTGGGTATAAATATCGAAGATATAGATGTTAGACTCCCAGAAATATATGAAAACTTCAAATTCATTGAGGCACCAAAAGGTCTGTTCCAGATTGAAGCGGACACAAACTTTAAAGTGTGCAAAAAAGTCTCTCCACGAAGCCTGGAAGAGCTTTCTGCTGTTGTTGCCATTGCTCGTCCTGGCGCACTTGACTACTTGGATACTTATGCTGAGTATAGATCAACGGGCAGCTTTCAGTCTGTTAATCCATACTTTGACGACATCTTATCTTATACTGGCGGTATTCCATTATACCAAGAACAGTTGATGAAAATGGCCGTAAAAGTCGGGTTTACTCTCGATGAAGCGGAACAATTGCGTCGTATAGTTGGCAAGAAAAAAGTAGATCAAATGCCAGCTTGGAAAGCCAAGATTGAACAAAAGATCGAAGAAAGAAATTTAAATAAAGAAGTTGGAGAAGTTCTCTGGAAGGTCGCAGAAGACTCAGCAAATTACTCTTTCAATAAGTCGCACTCAATTAGTTATGCGATTCTAGCAGCAATTACGACTTACTTAAAGTTTAAGCATCCGCAAGAATTCTTTTTATCTTTGCTTAAAATGACAAAGCATGAGCCAGATTCTCATGCAGAAATAGCTCTTATTAATCAAGAGCTTTGCCTATTTAATATGAAGCTACTTCCGCCAGATTTGTCTAAGTCTGATATTAACTTTGGTATTGAAGGCCAAAACATAAGATTCGGAGTCAATAGCATTAAAGGCGTTTCAGAAAAAACCCTTGAGAGTCTAGTAGATTTTAGAAAAGCTCAAAAAAGCAGTCAAAACAAGTATGATATATTTGTAACAGCCAAGCAGTGTGGTCTTAATATAGGTGTTTTATCTGGTCTGGTGCAAGGGGGTATGATGGATTCATTCTGCACGTCGCAATCAGAGATACCAAATCGCTGTCGTCTAGTTTTAGAAGCCCAAGCTTTTAATATTTTGACGGAGAGAGAAAAGCGCAATGTGATACAACTCGGAGAAAAGTTTAATTATGACGTCTTAGAAACAATACATTCAATAGTTAAGGATTCTTTGGTAGCGGATGATGCCAGACCTATAATGAAGCCCTCTCGCTTTGAGACATTTAAAAAGAAGTATTCTTCTTATAGAAAGATCTATGATAAAAATAAAAATCACTTAAAGTTTGCTAATTGGTTTTTTGAGCGCAAGTATTTAGGCTACAGTCACTCGACACAAATTAAAAATGTATTCGGAAACTCATCAGATTTATTCGACAGTTTAGAGTTGAAGTCGATTCCAGATAATGACAGAGTTAAATTTGTTGGTGTTGTAACGGACTGTATCGCAAGAACTAGTCGTGCTGGAAATAAATATATGAGGGTAGAGATGCAAGACGATTTTGGTAAGGTTAACTTCATGCTTGCTAATAATAGAAGATCAGCTACATTAGATAAATACCTTGATGAAGGGGGCAAAAAACCCAAAGAAGATCAAATTGTCTTTGTGTACGGTAGCAAAGGAGAAGATATTATTTTTGGCGAAAAAATAAATATTCTTGATGAAAAAATTTATACAAAACTTTCTGAAATTAAATAATGGACTTTTCTGAATTTAACTTAACACCAAGCGCTAAAGCTTGCTTAATAAAAAGTCAAAGTATAGCAGAAGAGCTGGGGCATCTAAAAGTGATTGATTTGCATTTGCTTGCATCAATCTTGGATAATGAAAATATAAATATAGACAACGCTTTATCTTTTTGTGAAATAAACAAAGAGGGCCTTAATCAAGCTATTTTTTCTGCTTTATGCGCCTACAAAGAACCTAGGCGCAAAAAGAAAATTTATGCAGAAGAAATTTTAGAAATATTAGAGTCTTCTCTCATTATTTCTAGATCCCTTAAACACGAATACATTGGGGTAGATCACATATTTTTAACAATAATAAATACTAGAAAAGCAATTGCAGAATTTTTAGAAAGTTTACAAATTAATGTAGGAAACATATCTAATGTTTTATCTAATTACATAAAAAATGGCGTAGAAAAAATTCCTGTTCAAACTGGCGCACCTCCTAAAGCCCAACCGCAAGACAAAGATATAATATGGTCTTGCTGTGAAAATATAAACGAAAGGATTAGAAACAGAGGAACTTTTGAAATATTTGGTAGAGATAAAGAAATTGATCGAGCTTTTGAGGTTTTGCTTAGAAAAAACAAAAGCAATGTTATTTTTGTTGGAGATGCTGGCGTTGGTAAAACAGCTATTGTAGAAGGTATGGCTGAAAAAATTGTTGAAAGAAAATGTCCAGACCTTTTACTTCATAAGGAAATTATATCTTTAGATATAGCATCCGTTGTATCTGGTACTATATATAGAGGCCAAATGGAAGAAAAAGTTAAAAAAATAATTGATTTTTTAAAAACAAATAAACAATACGTTTTGTTTATTGATGAAATTCATACAATCATTGGCTCGGGCACAAGTTCAGAGGGTGGTTTAGATATGGCAAATATATTAAAACCAGCTTTATCTAGAGGACAAATTTCTTGTATAGGAGCAACAACTTCAGAAGAATATAAAGGTTTTTTTAAAAAAGACTCAGCTCTTAATAGAAGGTTTGAAAACATTGAAATAAAAGAGCCTTCTAAAAAAGAAGTTGAAGAATTATTACTCAAAGCAAAAACTTCTTATGAACAATTTCACACAGTAAAGTATTCAGAAGATATTATCAAACTAATTATCGATCTCTGTGACTACTACCTTCCACTTAAAAAATTTCCAGATAAGGCTTTTGATATTTTAGATGAATCTGGAGCAAAAACAAAAAAAATACACATAGTTAGACCAAAAGAAGCCAAAGATATGGAAAAAGACATGATGGAGGCTCAATCTAACACAAATAACAAAGTTTTCGATAAATTACAAAAGAAGTATGAAGTTATTTTGAAAAAATGGGGTAAAAATTTGCAAAAACAGTCTTTTAGTGTTGACAAGCAAACTATATATGATATATTTGCTAATAAATTAAACGTAGATGCAGAAACTATAAAAAATAAATCTACGATTAAACCTAAAGGAGTTATAGGATTTTAATTATGAGAAAAACAAATCGTATCGTAAAAACAATGAAACAAAGCGGAGGCCGTTTTTTTGGCCTTCGGACAAAGGACGGGGCTAGTTACAATGCTCAGTTTGTAAACGAAACACCCAGCTATGTCGTTATTCACGACAGAAATGCTGGTGTACGGCGCAAGTTCGCCAAAACCAGCTTGACTGGTCTAAAGATGGGTACAGTAAGTATCTAATTTTCAAGGCGGTAGAAATACCGCCTTTTTTGTGTAATATAGTAAATGGAAGAAGGTCAAAAAATTAATATTTCAGATTTTTTAACAAATAGGGTTTTGACAGAAAGTAAAATGTTAAAAATATCTTTGGTTGAAAAGAATTATTTACTTGAAATTTTTACTGAAGATTTTTATCTTAACGAGAAATTCCCAGAAATCGATCAAATCGAACAATCTATTAAGATTGTCGACCGAAACTTTTTTTATGATATTTACAAATTTTCTTATGATAATTTAAGTTATGCAATAAAAGTTGGAGAAAATACTGATTCATTTATATTTGAAAGAGAAAAAAATGCGTTAGAGTCCATAAAAGATCTAAACCTTTCTCCAATATATTTTAATAATGCTCAGTCGGACGATTACGCTTATCTTTTAACATCTTATGAAAACTCCCAATCATCAAAAGAATTAGGTCTTTCTTATACCTATGAAAATATAGAATTATTAGGTTCTTCTTTAGCAAAGATACACAACGCTACAAAAACAGAAGAAAATCAAAGAGAATATTTTTTAGATTCTGTTTATTCCTTGGGTTCATTTGAAGACTTTATAGATGAAGAAGTTTATAGTCAATTGTTGAAAGATACAAATTTTAAACAAAACTTAGATTTACTTCAAAATATTAAAAATGCAATTGAGGATCAACTTTTCGCACCTGGAGAGGGCTTTTCTTGCTTATGTCATACTAATTTAAATCTTTCATGTATTTTAAATAGATCTAATCAATTAAAAATTTGTAACTTTTTTGAGTCATTCCATATTCACCCAGCTTGGGATCTCGCATTTGCATCTTACAAGTTGGAGTTAAATGATCATCCTATTTATGAAAAAAAATTCTTAGAGGCTTATCACGCAGAATCTTTTCTGAAAGAAGAAGATTACAGCTATATTTATTTTAAACAACTAGCTTATAAAATAATACTATATAAAATTATTTCTGCTTATTTTTTTAAAATGTTAGTACAAGATAATAAAGAAGTAGGTAGCACTTTATCTCTTTTTCAAAATTATGCTTTTATTAGAGAAAGTATACGAGACGAGTTTGTAGAGTATATGGATATGCTAGACGAAATGTTTGCGCCTTTTATTAAAAATATTTAAATAATTCTTGTAGAATTATGTTGTATATTGTATATAATATCGCATATGCAATATAATCTATATAAACCAAACACCAAAAGTACTGGGTGTGCTTTTTCTTTTAAAGTTATCGAAAAAGATAAAGAAGGAAATCCAACAAAACCAACATTTTTAATCCAAGCGATTAAACAAGCTAGTTGGGATCAAAACAAGAAATCTGGATCTTTTAGTGCGAATGCCAAAGACCCAGAGAAAAATATGTATTGTAAGATAAATGAGAGTGAAGCTGGCGCTATAATAGATACTATCGAAAAGTATTCAGAATGGTCAGCGTTTCATACGTATAACGACGATAAAACAAGTCTTTCATTAAAGCCATATCAAAAACATAATGGTGTCGATGCTTGGTCTTTCAGCGTTATTAAAAACTCTACTCTTAAGTTTGGGATTGGCATTGAGCTAGGAGAAGCAAGAACTTTAAAAACTTTGTTAGAGTTATACCTTACAAGACTTTTTTCTTACGAGGTTTAATGAAAAAGAAAGTCCTAATTCATTCAAATAACGCAAAAGCGTTTACTGGTTTTGGTAAACATACTAAAAATATTCTTCGTTATTTACAAGCTACCAATAAATACGAAATTATCGAATTTGCCAATGGAGTCCCTTGGGGTGACCAACACTTAATGATAAGGCCCTGGAAGGCTCAAGGCTCTCTACCAAATAATCCCGCTCTTATACAGGAAATAAATTCTAATCCTAATAGGTCTAGAGCGGCTAGTTACGGAGCCGAATTGATTGATAAAGCTATTAAAAAATATAAGCCAGATATTTATATAGGCATTGAGGACATTTGGGCATTTTCTGATTACTGGAAAAAGCCTTGGTGGAATAAAATTAATCATATGATTTGGACTACGCTTGATAGTCAACCTATTTTGCCACAAGCTATGGATGCGGCTCCCGAAACAAAGAATTTTTATGTTTGGGCTTCCTTTGCAGAAAAAGACATGGTTAAGGCTGGACAGGGACATGTAAGAACGCTACATGGAACCGTCGATACAGAAGACTTTCATAGATTCACTGATGCGGATAGAAAAAGACTAAGGGGAGAATTTAACCTTTCCGATGAATTTATTATTGGGTTTGTTTTTAGAAATCAATTAAGAAAAAGTGTTCCAAATTTATTAGAAGGTTTTAAAATATTTAAAAAAGATTGTCCAAAAGCTAAATTACTTTTGCATACTCATTGGGCAGAAGGTTGGGATATACCAAGACTTATAGAAGAAAAAGAAATAGACAATAATGATATTCTTACAACCTATCATTGTTCATCTTGTGGTCGATATGATATACGACCTTTTAGCGGACAGGAGCAAGATTGTAGATTTTGCGGCTCTAAAAAAACAGTCAACACAACAAACATTAAACACGGTGTTGATGAAGAACAACTAAATCAAATATATAATTTAATGGATGTTTATTGCCATCCGTTCACTAGCGGAGGCATGGAAATTCCTATCTTTGAAGCGAAACTTACTGGACTAATTACCCTAGTTACAAATTATTCCTGTGGAGAAGATTCTTCTACTAGCGAAAGTGGTAGTTTTCCACTTGACTGGTCAGAGTATCGAGAACCAGGAACACAATTTATTAAAGCCTCTACTTATCCCTCAAGCATAGCCAAACAACTTAAAAAAGTTTGGAATATGAATTTGAATAAAAGATTACAACTTGGTTGGAAAGCAAGAAAATGGGTAGAAAATAATTATTCTACGGAAGTCGTTGGCAAACAATTAGAAAAAATCTTAGATGAAATGCCAGATATAGATTATGATTTTGATTGGGACAAAGAGGAAAAACAAAAAACTTTAGATCTCTCCAAATTAATAGATGAGGGTGAATCTTTAGCTATCGTATTGCCCCAGTCAGCCTCAGATATTCTTTGGCTAAACGCAATAATTGGTGATGTTAAAAAACTATATCCATCCCATGACATATATATATTTACTCAACCAGATTTATATTGCTATATAGAAGATAATCCCGATGTGCATAAGGTTCTTCCATATTGTAAGGAAATAGATAACCCACTTTTACTTGAAGGTAAATTAGATCATAAAGGTTATTTTGACCTTGCTTTTTTCCCGCATAGAATCGCTATGCAAGGAGCTTTTTTTCACAATGGTAAAGATAAAACCACATTAGAATTATGTCGCACGTAGCTGAAGTTTACGCAAAAGATTTGGGAGTTAGAATCGGACAACCAAAAATAACAGATCATTTTTATCCTAATGTTATGGATAAATATATTTATTTTAATCCACACGGCGATTGCCCATCGCAAGAATACAAGCATTGGGATATCGTTTTCTCTATGATTGAAGAAGTTTTAGAAGAAAAAGAAATAAGTATTTTAACGGCTCCAAAACAAAATGAAGTAACAGTTAAGCAAAATAATCATTTAATTAAAAAATCATTATTGTATGTAGGTACGGCTAGCCATCGAGTTCATATTAGTGACATCTTTTCTGTTCCTTCTGTTTGCGTGTTGGGTAACATGTATAAACAAAATTTTGATTTATTTAAATATGCAGAAATTATAACGCCAGATTTTTCAGAAAAAAAACCTTCTTTTGAAATTAAGGAAACTAAAAATAGAGTTGACGAAATAAAGCCAGAGTCTATAGCTAAAATTATATTAGCTCAGCTTAAAATCGAGTTAGATATTAATTTTAACACTATTAAAATTGGCGAAAATTTTCATAATGCTACAATGGAAATTGTACCTAACTTTTTTGAGCCTTACAAGGAAGTCAAAGGCAAACCAGTTAATCTAAGATCAGATCTTCACTTTGATATGGAAATGATAACCCATTGGTGCCAATACTGTATTGTCAATCTTTATTTGAATAAAGAGTTGGATGAAGCTGTTGTGTTTAATTTGCCAAACCTTAAACAAATCGTTTTTAAATACTCCGAAGAACATACAAAACAAGACTTAACAAAATTTTTTAAAATATTAAAAAAATCTGGCAAGAACGTTATTATAGAAGTCCGTAATGAAAAAATAGTTTCTGATGTCAGATTAAAGTATTTCGATTATCCAGTAATTTTAAAACAAGAAGCTGCTGAGATGCCCAATATACCCGAAGGCTGTAAATATATATCTAATAAACAATTTGTTTCAGAAGGCAATTTCTACCTATCAGAATCTTCTGCTAAAAGACTTGACAAAACAAATAACTTCGTATATGATAAAATCTCAAAATCAGAAATAGAAAGTTTATACCTATATGTCAAAAAATAAATTATACGGCCCAGACCTATGGGCTCGCAATGAACATGGGCTTTTACAGTCCGTTGAATACGAATTTAATCAAGATGGTTCAGTCAACTGGCGAGCTATGATTAACCCAGAACACTTGTATCCCAACAAGGACTACTTTGAAATGCGCAAGATGCCAGTTCCAGATTCTATTGAGGGATTAGAAGACAATCAGCTTTTAATTAAGCTCGGTGGAATCAAAGAGCTTGCTAAACTACGAGGCTTCCATAATGTAACTTATGATGTCGTAGAGTCTTCAGATAGCCGAGTTGTCGTTCAGTGCATGATAAATTGGATAGAAAATTATGAAGGCGCTTATGCACACACTCAAACTTTTAGTTCTATAGCTAACGCCACAACAAACAATACAAATGGATTTGCTGCTAAGTTTTTAGAATGTATCGCAGAAAATCGTGCATTTGTCCGTACTGTTCGTAATTTTCTTGGTATTCATATCGTTGGGGCCGACGAGATTGACTCTTCAAAGAATAAGTCTCCTATTGTAGCTCCCCCATCATCCTCTGGAGCGAAAGATATTACCCCACAAGGCATTTTAAAAGAAAAAGCGGGTACAGACTTCAATTCGTTCAAAGGATGCCTTAGAGCGTGGTATAAGACTGGTGCTTACACTAATGACCCAGAGGTCATCAAAGAGTGGTCAGATTATAAAGATATCCCAGCAAAAGAATGTCGTAAATTATTAAAATTAATTTAAATTATTTACTTCAGTTGTAAAGAAGGCGGAGTCTACAACGGTTCCGTCTTTTTTTAGATCAAATTTGGCATTGAAATTATAATTGTAATCCCCAAAAAATATCATATTGTCTACATCAGTAAATGTAAAAGTATCCGCTTCGTGATCTTGTGCTATAGCAGTATATTCTCCACTTTTTTCTATAAAAACATCAAGAGTGTAATCAAGTTGGGTTAAACTAAAGTTTCTATCTTTTTTATCTACTGTTACAAATCTATATTCAACATCTCGATAATTAGAAACTCCAGAACCAAAACCACTACCGCTAATTCTTTCATAATTATTAATAAATGAATTACCAATTTCTATGTTCTTCATGATTGGTGTCATGTAAATATCTCTTTTAGATTCTATTGTAAATGTTTTAGTAGCGTTATTGCTTGACTCTGGGTTTCTTAAAGCGGCCACTTTTATCGTATAGAATCCGTCTATCAATCCATTTAATCGATAATCTGTGCTATTGTCAGATTCTCTTAAAAATTCTTTTTGTATATATGGCCCAGCTTGATTTGATCTGTAAGCTACAACTCTGTAGGATGTTTCATTACTACTAGTGCTTCCAGGAGTAATAGTTCCCGTTACAGAAAAACTTAAATCATTATTTTGAAATTGAGTCTCTGTGAAGGTTGGGGTAAGCGGCCTATTTATTGTATGTGCTGGTATACCTATATTGTATGTTACTTCTTCTACGTCGAAATCTTCTTCTTCTATTTTTTTAAATTTTTCTATATCATATTGCATGGCTTCAATATCGAAAAGATTATCTTCTCGTTGTCTTTTTCTTACAACCTTGTAAGTTTTGTCTACATCATTTGTTAACTCAACGTTAAAGAAAGACCCAACTTGAACATCGCTTAAGTTTTCAAAATTAGGATCTCCAGTTTCTAAATATAATTTAATACTATTATCCTCGCTAGCAGTTCCCGTGACTTCTATTTTTTGTATTTCAGTTAAGCTTGATTGATTTATGAAATCAGTGTTAACGACCCCATTAAAAGTATGAGAATCTTCTCCAAATTGATACAATGTTCGATATTTTACAATATCGTAAATATTTTCTAATTCATTTTGTCTCCTATTTGTGTATAAGTAAACCCCTCCAGCTGATCCAAGTCGAATTTTGCTTGGGTCTACATGACTTTCAACCGTAATATATGGATCTGGTGTTGCACTATTAACTTCTAAAACTTTTCCATAATTAATTTCAAAGTTTTTCACCTCATCATCGATTCTAATTATATCTCCTGGTTCTAAAAATAAACATTCAGAGGAAGCTCTAAAAGAAACGATTTCAGTTTCCATTTTATTACTTAATAAAACATATTTACCCATTCTTTTTGCTTGGGATTTAGATGTACAACCAATACCATTAAGAATTTTAGAGATTATTCCGAATTTTCTTATTGCGTCTTCATCTTCTATATATTCTGATTTAGTGGCAAATAAGTCATTTGCATCAGAATACATAACTTCAACTTTTGAGAATCTGGCAGAGCTTGTTATATCCCCATAATTAAAAACTCCATCAAAAACATTTCCGTTATTAAATATAGCGCTTACTTGTTTTTCGTTATCTACAGCAAAGTTTAATCCAATACCGTCCCAATAAGTAAATCCTCTAAATATAGAAGCGATGTTTCCTAGAACTTCAAATGCATTTTTAGGGTCGTAAATTCTAATATTACAACTGAATCTAGGTTCTAAACCTTTGGTTGAATCTGGCAATCCATCAAAATAGCCATCACTATCTACAGCATCACAATATTGTGCTATCTTATAAAGATTGAAGATGTTTATATCCTCTCTATCATCTATAGAATTACCTACTCCATAAATAGGATTTATCATTAGGTCATATAGAATCCAGGCGGGGTTATCAGTCCATCCTAATCTAAACGTTCCGTCCCAAGGGCCATTGTAAATTCTTTCCCTATTTTTACCAAAAAGAAAATTGGAATCTAAAATTGGGTTCGCTGTAAAATTACCTAAAAGTTTTGCATGAAATCCTCCTACCCTATCTTTAATAGAATTACCATTTCTCACTGTATTCTTAATAGTTCCATCCCAGTGATGTATTAATTGATTATTTTTTCTTATTCTAAGATCAGATATTTTTGTTCCATTTTTTATTCTAGTACTAGCGGTTTCTTCTGCACTTATGCCAATTAATAAATAATTTTGTTGTGTTGGATCGCCAAAATTTATATTTCCTCTTGCTGTGGTCATTGTGTCTGAGACCTTGCCAACCACTTCGTTTCCAACTTTTACTTCTAGTGTATATTTTTGCCCAATTCCTTTTAAACTAATGTCATATACTTCTGCTGGATTGACATCGCCAACTGTTACGAAGCTTGGATCATCCAAAAATCTTTTAATTATTCCATCTACATTGTATGTATCAGTAAAAATACTCGTTCCTTGTACTGATAAATTTCTCATGGCGCCGCTTCCAGTTGATCTTCCCGTTGCTCTTTCACTATTGCGCCCGAAGACGTTTATTTGTGAAATTCTTACCATCCCATTTGGATGATTTCGTATATCAGCTAGTGTTGCAGTTGTAAGTTCTACAATGATACTGTTATCACTTCTATCTCTTAGCTTTATTCCATCTTGTAAATTACCCTCAATCTTTAATTGTACAAATTCAAAGTTTGAAAAAGTTCTTGTACTATTTGCGTTTTTCTGTGGGACTTCAGTGGCGGCGATATTACCATTGGCGTCTGGCGCATTCGCTGCTAATCTAACAATTTGCATATTTATTCTACCATCATTATTTAACCTTATCTGTAGTCTTTGGTATGTTCTATCCGTCCAGAATATATGACCTTGAGTATTGTCATTGTCTCCTATTACTATATCAAACTCTATATTAAGAGAATTTGTAGTAGTTATATTAGCATCATCCACCTCTATCGTAAGATTTTGAACATCGTTTAAATATTCAAAATCACTATATTGATGTTCGTTAAATCTGTTAGCTATACTTACATCAAGGTCAATATCGGTATTTACTGTTGCGTTGCTACTTGTAGATTCTTTTATAACTGCTCTTATGCTATTGTCTTTTTGAAGTATAGCCACTCTATTTGTTTGATTAAATCCTCCGTCCATGTCTACAATATACTGACCATCTGCACTTGTTGTAGATACAGAGCCAAATCCAACTCTTGCTTCAATTTCAAAATTGTTAGTCCCCAAGTCGATATGACCATAAACTTTTGCGTACTGGGTTCCGTCAAATGTTTGAATAGCTCTTAGTCCATAATCTTTTGAACTTGAATAAAATCTTTTATCACGTCCGTTTGTATCTAATGGCTCGTAGTTTGAGGGAACTGCGACAAGCTTTCCCCTAACTTCAAAGTCTCTACTTGGTTGCGCCGCAAAATTTCTAGCATCAAAAATAGTTCCAGCAGTAGCTACAAGCGGATAACTAAATGGTTCGCCAATCCTTTCAGATACGTAACTTAAAGAACACTCTCTTGAAATAAGAGTTGAGTCTGTTTCAAAACTTAATTTTTCTATTTTTAAAAATCTATTTGGCACTTTCCAATCTTCTCCAGGAAATAAAAGGTCTCCAGATGTATATCCATATTGATCTATCATATCTTGCGTTAAACCTGGTATATTAGTATCATCAATCGTGACAGATCTTAAAACTTTATTCCTTGGCAAATCCCCTATCTCATCATACGTATCAAGATAATTAGAAACAACGATACCAGAATATCTATTCGTTTCAGTAACTTCAAATGTTCCAAGTGCTATTTCTTGTAAAGTATTTCCAGCAGCTAATAAAGTCCCTACATTTCCAACTACTCCACCTTCAAAACCATAAGTAAATCCGATCAACAAGGTTTCAGATCTTTGGACACCAACATCGCCTTCTTCCTCACTAGCTATAGTATCACTTAAACCTTCTATAGCTATGGTAGGTGTAGCTTTTTTTACATCTATTCTTTTTATTGTATGAGTGTATGGATACGAATCTGCTTGTAAGGGCGGATTTAACATCCATGTCGAAAAGTCTCCCCCGTCTCTTACATCAGAATATCCTTCTCCATCTCCAGCAGTAGCGGATCCGCCATATTGAAGTGGGCCGTATAATTTTTTTCTTATATCAAAATCTTGATCTCCCTCAGAATGACCCAGCATTTTGGGTTGTGCTTCGAACCCTTCTCTAAAATCAAAATCTATGTTGCCATAATTATATCTTAAATTTAAATCACTCGTATAACCCACACCAATTGTTTGAGCAGCTATTTCCCCACGAATAGGAGACAATTGATTTGGACTTGGTGATTCTATTGAAAGTCGTCCTGCGCCGTTATTCTCAGTGCCGACTACAAAAACATCGTATTCATTATCTATACCGTTTTGTAATTTTACTTGCGTAGCCGAAAATTCATCCGCCGCGCCAAAAAACTTGCTAACATGAAATACCCCTGGCGTAGATTCGTCTTCATTATCTCCAATTTCAAAAAAGTATATTCCTCCTCCAGCAAATCCATTTATCAAATATTTTCGCCCTACTTTGCCAAGTTGATCTATAACAACATTTACTGCTACTCCGTTACTTGTAGCAGAAGTGCTGTAGTCACTAAACGTGTCATCATCAAAAACTTGATAACCATAAATTAATGGAGATGGTATTTCTATAGCTTGTCCGTCTGCATTTTTTATTAATCTTTTGGTTTGTTTGTTGCCATGGTACATATCCAAGTTAAAGGTCGTGGCATTATAGATTTCTCTTGATTGGTTATCAAAGCTGGTAAATCTTACAGACCATTGATTCATATAGACTGGGCTCGCGCTGTTAACAGTCTGATACCAAGTAGAGTACCTTCTATCAACCCAGGGAAAATCTTCACTTGTTTCAGTCGCCCCAGGAATTGCTAGACTCGTGTCGTTTCCATTAGTGCTATTCTCGGCGTATGAGTAAAGGCCTCCAAAGTTCCAAAAAAATCGTCCATCACTAGCTTCTTGTTTGGCTATGACCTGGGTGCTCCCGTCTGAAGCGGCTACACTCCATTGTAAAGATCCAAAACTTCTTAGCGGCACACCATTTGGATTTTGCAACGAAAATTGCCCGATCCTTATTGTTGCGATTCCGTTAAATGAATCAGTTCCATTAGTCCATTCAATTTGAAAAGTTGTTACGGCGCTTGGATCGCTAGGAGGACTGTGTGCAAATTTATTAGTTGTGCTATTTGCCCTTGAATATATATTATCACTAGCAGGAAAAATTCCATTAAGTTTAAATTGAAAAAAGCCAAATCTACTTATAGATTCATTTTCGTCTATAAATTCTAGCAAGGCTTGTTTGTCTTCCGCCATTTCTCTTTTTTTTATGGCAGACATTGATGGATTATTTACATTCTTGCCTTCGGAAGCTACTAATTCACCAGATATATTATCAAAAGCAGTTTCTATATTTGCTTTAGTTAATCGACCTCTAAGTTGTATTTGACTCTCATTTAGTGACCTTATTTGTGGTTCTGGAATACCTCGATCTAAAACACGAGTATCGTCTAAATAAAGAGAATTTAAAATTGACAAATTATTAGCCTTTTTCCCTTCAGCGTCTATTAAACCATAAATTGGCCCTTCAGATATTAAATCTAAAACAGCCATAGAAGCAACAGATTGTAAGCCATCTTGACCTCCTGCTGGTGGCTTAAGTGTGGCCGAACCTTTAATTGGCTTAGTTTTTGACTTAAAATATTCCTTGTAGTCCTTCATCCTAATTATATTACACTATATCAATGAGACAGTAATCAATTACTTCTTCATTGTCCTTTAACAAAACTTTGATTTTTATTTCTTCCGATTTGAACATTTTAGATTCTATGATAATTCCATTATTTTTAAATTTTAAAAATTTTTTAGTATAATCTTTGGTAGACTCTTCATAGACAAGTGCTTCAAAATATAAATTAGGATAATCTACAAGTGTAGTTTGCATACTATCCATATCCATTATCATTATTTGAAATATTAGTACGTCTTTTTTGTTTACTTTAACAAATCGTTTAACATAATTATAGCCCACATTAGTTCCATTAACCAAAATTATCGATATTTTGTTATTACCTCTTCTCGGTGGCAGAACTTTTACTGAATGTACAATCATGGCGTTACTGAGTTTCCATCTCCATCTTTAAAATTAGTAAACTGAGGAGTAAACGGTCGCTGAAAGGCAGTATCAAACAGAAAATCGCCACCTTGAGCTCTTGCAATTCCACTCCACTGACCACCGTTACTGGTTACGGTCCATGGTAAAGGTTCAGTAACTCCACCATTAAAACGAACAATAACACCAGAGCTATCCTGTGCATTTCTATTTTGGTAATGTCCACTACCATTTAATTCATAAAAATGAAATGCCTGTTTCATGGGCTGATCATGAGTGGCTCCGCTTAACCCCCATAATGGAGCGCCATTCATAATTCCACTATAAACATATTTTCCTGTGGCTAAATTAAAACCAAAATTGTTTGTAAAATCAAAAGATCTTACATTAGTTGTAAAATCGAAGTTAGCTGCTGTTATAGGACTGTTATTCGCCATTCTAACGTTGGTAATGAGTGGCATTCCAGTTAAGGTTTGGCCAAAATACCCTTGACCTACAAAATTCCACTGTCTTACCCTCCAAGGGAATGGAGCTTCTGTTGTCGTTTGTTCTGATCTCCATGAAAGAAATTTGGAGTTTCCAAAATCATCGAAATCGTCAGAACTTCCCATCCCTAAGTTCCATATTGTTTGGCCCCCTATAGTAGCTGTACCCATAGCGTCAATATCACTCCCAGCATTCCAGAAATGTGGATCGCTAGCAGGAGTGCTTCCTCCGCCATTATCAAAGTTCCATTCTCCATTTGCACCGTTTGTACCAGAGCCCCTAATTGTTAATTTCTTTGCGGCAAATTCACCAGGAAGACTATTAGGGTCATTCGGATCACTACCAGCGTCTACCTCCAAAGCATCATCAAATGTATCATCGTCACTATCAGTATCGAGCGGATTAGTGTCATGTGTATTTACTTCATCTCCATCAGACAGTCCATCATCGTCACTATCTGCATCAAGAGGGTCGGTTGCTTGTGTGCCATATTGAGTTGTAGTTCCAGCAATCTCATCTGCATCACTAAGCCCATCGTCATCTGTATCACTATCTAAAGGATCTGTTCCATGCGTATTTATTTCTGCTGCATCTTCAAGCCCATCATCATCACTATCTGAATCATTCGGATCTGTTCCGTGTGTATTAATTTCAACAAAGTCTGATAATCCGTCATTATCGCTATCCGAAGCATTCAATGTCTCATAATTTTGTTTTAGTGAAACGTAATCTAATCCCCCAAATATTTCTTCAGAGCTTATTGAGCTTACTTCAAATGTGTGAGTTCCAAATGCAATTACATCATTAAAAGTTCCAGTTGTTACAAAATTTCCATCTACTATTGTCCCCTGTTTCATTATTCTTTTTGTATCCACTTTCCCATTTGGATGAATAACACTTAATTTGTAAGCTGTTTCATTGCCAGTGCCATCGCCAGTAATTTCAAAGTCTATCTTTGAATTATATTGTGTAGATACTACTTGACTTGTAAATCCCAACGGCTCGGTAATTGTTTTATTCTCGGTTTCTGGTATTCCAATATTATAAGGCTGCGCTTCGTCTAAAGTAAAATTAATTGGAGATTCAATAATATCAAACTTTTCTTTTCTATACTCTGTAGCACTAATCCCATACAAATTACTTTCTTCTGGATTGATTGACAACACTCTATATTGTTTTGGATTTCTATCTTGTAAATCTAAATTAATTAAAGTGCCAGTTTGAACATCAGCAAAGTATCCATCTGGGTCTTCGACACCAATTCTAATTTTAGTCGTTAATTCGGCTGCTCCCGTAATTTTTAATTTTCTAACTTGCGGTGTATACATATTATCTAATTCTTGAGTTCCAATCGTACCTCCCGCTTCAACGTTATTGTATAGATCAACTAATTTATCTTGTCCCGTAGACACTATTACAAAAGCCCCGCTATGATTATTGATTACTGAATTTGTGTTGATTTTATTTTCTATTGTGAATGATTTAGGAGAAGAATAAGTGAGGCTTGACGCAGAAGTCGAAACTCCCGCTGATCCAAAATCAAAAACTGTTATTTTTTGACCAGCGTTTACTGTTAATTCGGTTTGGTCTAGAATGTTTATGTTGTCTATTTCTCCAAAAACTTGAAAAGTATTAAAGCTAGGATCATTCGACGCTAATATCCTTAGTTTAGGACAGTCATGGTGAGAGGAGCTAACTTGTACTTTAATTTGTGATATATCTTTAGCTAATCCAAAATCAACAGTTAAATGATTATCAGCTGCAGTCCCTCCCTTGTCAGCTGAGCCCAAAGCCAAAGTCCACCATATATTACTTCCACCAAACGCTTCGTGTGGTCCATATGGCTCGCTATTTGAAAAACCAGCCGTAACAGTTAATCCTCCCTGTGTATAAGGCCCACGCGTACGACCTTGATTCCCGTCAACAAGATCATCGTCATCAAAGTCCTCTGTTGGGAAAATCTCTCCAGCATCATCAATTAAGCGTATTTCTGCTATAGCTTGCATATCGGTCGTTGCTGTGTTATCTCTATTTGTACCTAGAAATCTAAAATATTGAAACTGCCCTTGTCCAGCGAATGTTTGATCTCCAAAATCTTTTTCTAAAATCTTTGCATAGTTAGCTTCAAAGTTTTTAAGTTCATCTTGTACTTCAATAATATCTCCAATAGAAAGCATTAATCCTTGGGCCGAAGTCTTAAAGTTTACAACTTCTCTTTCTAGTTTATTTGAGTATATCATGTACCTTGCAAGTCTGGTTGCTTGTGATCTGCTTGTCGCTCCTTTCGCTGTAACATTTCTTCTTAAAAGTCCGTTTTTCCTTAGTCCATCTTCGTCAACGATGGTTTCTTTTTTGGCTGTGTAATTATCTCTTTTATCTAAATAAACCACATCTGCAGTGTTAAATAAAGAAGACTTACTTGTTGTTTGATAATTAAATATTCCATCAAAAACATTTCCATTGTTGAAATACATCATCACTTCTTTAGGCTGATCTGCAAAAAAGTCTAGTCTGCCATTAGCCCAGAATGCCATACCATTAAATACTGATGCTATATCTTTTATTGATTCAAAACCATTGTTTGAGGCATCCAACATAATATTACAGGAGAATCTTGGCTCTAACCCTCCTAGCCCATTATCGAGACCAACAAAAACTCCGTTGCTGTCTACAGCATCACAATATCTACCAATTTTATATAAATTAAAAATATTTATATCTTCAAAACTATCTATTCGATTTCCTATTCCATATCTTTGATCAGTTAATAAATCATACAAAATCCAAGCAGGATTATCGGTCCAACCTATTTTAAAAGTTCCGTCCCAGTCGCCATCGTAAACTATTCTGGTTCCTAAGTTTTTTGCATCATCAACAAATCTTTTATCTCTTCCTCCTAAATCCAAAGGAAAGTAATTAGAAGGTATTTGAATTTTTCTTAATCTTAGATTCCATTGTTTATTCGGCGGGTCTTTAAAAGTTCTAGCATCAAGATACGTTTTCATCACAGCAGAAAATGGGTAAGAAAATTTTTCTTTTACCACTTCTATAACTTGGAATATTCTGGCCGCCCTGCCCATTCTTGTCGAATTCGTCTCGAAGTCATTTTTTCTTACTTCAACTTTTCTTGGAAATTTTTGAGCTAAACTAGCTTTAGTTTCATTTGGATAATCATCAATAATATCATCATATGAAGGTAATGTAATTTCATCACTATCCACAGCATAAAAAGTTGTAACGAGTCCATAATAAGAAATTTTTGTTTCTTCGGCTGGGAATATACTCTCTGGAACCCCTTCAAAAGAAGTAAAAACTGAAAAATTAATCTGCAATGCATCTGTTTTTACTGAAGCTTCATAAATATCTTGTTGAGAAATAAGATCCTGGTATAACTGTTCAATAATAAATGTAATTTTTATGCAGTCTACGTCTTTTCTAGAAACTACATAAGTTAATGGCACATAATCAGAATCAAGAGGTGGGTTGGCCATCCAGTCGGAATGAAATGTGAGATCGTCAAGAGTCTGGTTTTCCTGCGAGGCAACTCCGACATCTTGGCTAGAAGTGCCCTCGATTGCACTATAACGCCTCATGCCAAAATTAGGACCATCATCCATATTTACCTCGGCGTCAAATACATCGCTTCCTTGAAGGGAATCACTTGGGCCAAATATTGATTTATTAAATTCTGTTGAAGCTAAATTTTCTTGAGTTAGCGGCTTCTGATTTTCTTCACCCAAATTAAAGTCCATTTTAAAATTACTAAAATTAAAAAGACCTGGATCTTTTTCTATTAATCTTAATCCTATTTTTTTGTTTAAGGTTTCTACGGATGGTGCTTTTACATTTGGGTTAGCGACGTGGGCGTATTGAAAATTTCCATCTTTTAAAGCAAACACATCATAATCGTTAGATACGCCACTAGCAATTTTATTTCCACTTATTGTAGCTGAATCCGATGGATCAATAAATATTTTTCCAGTATCTACACTTCCATCAGAGTTTAAAGGAACTGTTTTTTCTCCTAAGTAAACTGGATAAAGAAACGCTCCTTTAAATTTATTAGACTCGGCTTCATTTAACTCCACCCCTAAACTGGTGGCATTTGAAGCTCCAGTAATTATAGGAAATCTTTGGCTTCGATTATACCCCCCATCATAGTAACTACATTTTCCCCTTTCAAAGCTAAAAGGTGTAGGTTCGATCAAATGTTTTCTAAGTACAAATGACTCGTTAATATTTCTCGATCTCAAATCAAAGCCAGTAACTTCTGGGCAGGAATACTCTAGGCCATTTTTGTCTTCTATTTCCAATCTCTCTCCATCTACTGAAAATGTTAATTCGTGATCTTTATTAAAATTTGTACCGAAAAAGTCATCAGCAGAAAATGCCATATACGCAAAATCACTACTACTCTCTGGAGCGTTTCCAGTTGTCTTTTCAAGAACTGCAAAGTTATTTAACGCAAAAAAATCTCCGCTAGCATTCGACCCTGGATTGGAGTTGTTTCGAAACATTCTTATTCTCAATCTTCTGAAATTATCGTTTGCATATTCAAAATCAAAATCGTTCCACTTATCAAAAGGAAATTCTGTTGTGCCTCCAGTTATACTACCTACGGTCTTGAAATCATTATCTACCAATTGAAACTTAACATTATTTACTGAATTGTTATTAGCAGGTATATAAATTGACCCAGTAAATCTATATGTTACATTAGGTTTATAATTTCTAGCGTCATCAGAGTAAGTTCCATATTCCGTCAAAGACAATTCTGTATTACCAAATCTAGCTACAAACTTGTCAGCATTTTTATTTTCAATTACTGCTTTTCTTCGAAATATTTTGTCCCGTTGGAATCTTGCTGCCATTTTAGGACTACCATTTGTATTAAAAAGTAAGTTTCCATTTTCATCGCTTAGCTGATATGATTTCGATCCAGGAGTAAACACGTTGTATAAACCACTCGGGTATCTCGGGTTATCTGCTGAATATGGAGCTGCTGTACCCAGAATATCCAAATTAAAAAACTCTGGTACAGCTAGGTCTCCAACAACATTTGGATCAGAGTTATAAAATCTATAAGGCTTCCAATAGTCTAAACCTAAATTATTTACTTTTTCAGCTAGTGAATCTATAAGTGGTTCTTTTAATCCTTCTGGTTCATAGTTGGTAGCCAATGAATATCTATATTTATTTGGTGCTCCTCGTGGAAATCTGTCACGAAAGCTACTGCCGCCAATACTCAAGGCCTCATTTAAGTATCTGCTGAAGTTACCAAACTTAGTACCAGCTGAACTAGTACCAGGATACTTTTCAGTTGAAATATGTAAGGTTTTAAAAAAAGCTCTTGTACAATAAGATCGCTCTAATCTTCCACTCGAATTTATTGCATTCCCAAAACCATAATTACCTTGATAAATAATTGGGTTTGTTTCATCGTCGTAGTCATAGTTACCTGCTGGGAGAGCATACGTACTCCCAGGTTTAGGTCTATTTGCGTGATATATTCTTCTGTATTGAAAAGGAACTTTTCTATACCCATGACCAGCTCTTATAGAGCTCATACTGGAATCGACTAGATCTCTTGTGGTGTTTCCGAGTCGGCTGAAATCTTGATGGTTCCATGCCATAAAACTATCCAATATCTGACGGCCCCCAGGACAAGCCAATATCGTTTGCACTTTTTTTACATAATCGATTGTCCCAAAACTTGCTAGGGATGAAAGAGATGATTGCGAAATTGGGTATTCCTTATGTACAAATTTTTCTTGAAGTTGTTTTGCGTATGAATCTAACTGATCGTTAACAAAAGGTTTGAAGTTATAGAAAACGCCGCTTAATTTTTCTGTTGTTAGATTTTCAATTGTCTTTGTCGAAAGTAGTGGTTCTGCGACAACTGTTCCATCTAAAAATGTGGCCTCTAATGCTGAACAAGATTCTCCATTGGCATTAACAAATCCCTCTATTGGGCCTTCAGATATTAAATCGCAAGCGGATAGTTCGGCGGTTGATAATTTTAAATCACTAGAAAATGGAGGAGTCAGCCGAGTAAATTCTTCACCAATTTTATCTGCGTTAGCTTGCAGTGCATTCTGATTTTTTCTCTGTTCGTCTCCGCGTCCGAATACAGAATTTTTATTATATTTTTTGTACTTTTTTAATATGTACTCTTTCATTAGAAAGTCCTGTATAATTCAGATATAGAATTTCCAAATGATTTTTGTATCTTTAATAGTGCATTTGTTCTATTGGATGCAAATCTTCTTTGCAGTTGATTATCTTCATGTAATTCAAAGTTTGTAACAGCAGTCCCAACAACAAAAGACCCCACCCTTAGTCTTCCGTACACAATAGGTATAGCTCTTCCTTGTGTTGATACATTTCTTGGGTTTTGAAAAAGAAAAGATGCATTTTTAATAGAAGCTGTAATACTTCTTTCATTTGGTTCATTTTCTGGTATAGGAGTTAATAGATACATGATACCAGCAATAATTAAACCTACGCCTAATGCTATAAAGAAAGCACCAAGAGCTGTAGTAACACCAAGAGAAATACCAACACCAACAGCAAGAGCTCCAAGTGCTATAACAATGCCTCCAGCATGACCAATTAAACAAGGAACTATATCAATTTGTTCAATTTTCTTTTGGTCTCTTGTTAATTCAAATGCATTTTTTGTTTCGCCGTTTGATATTATTTCGTAATGTCCACCAGCTTTGGCATCATCAATTACGCTTTTTTTAAAGCCTGGAAATATAGCATCCAATGCTTTGATAGCGTCAATTGGTTTTCTAATATTAGCGAACTCAAAAGATTCTCCATAAAGTTTTTTTAATTTTCCATGAAGTCTAATTTTTGTTTTCATTAGTAATTTGACCCTTCTGTTGTTGGCGCAGTTGCATTTCCACCAGATCTATCAATAGCTCTAATAGTTTGTTCTATAACTTTAGAGCCGACTCTTAGTTCTCCATACCCCAAAGGCACAGAAATAAACTGAGCTGGAATATTAGCTTTTGAAGCAAACCAAAAAGAATTTCCTCCTAACTGCGCTACCGCTGCTTTTGGTTCGTTTTCGGGTATGGGCGTCATTAAATATTGTATTCCAGCCATAACTAATCCAATGGCTAAAGTTACAAGAAATGGCACGAGGACTGGGGCAGACCCCCATACGCATGGTACAATATCTATTGTTTTTATTTTTTTTCTTCCAAGCGCTTCATTAGCGTTTGTTACTAAATCTCCATCCACAACAAATTGATAAAAATTATTTTTTTCAGCTTCTTGTAAAAAAAAGTTCTTGAACCCATCACAATTAGCGTCAATAGCTAAAATAGAATCAACTGGTCTAGATATATTGCTCATTTTAAAAAATGGCTTAAATTTTTTTGCGACTAATCCATGTAAAGTTATTTCTGTCATATCACTTCCTCTTTTAGTTGATCTAGTTGTTCTTTTATCGCATCAGAATATTCTGGTTCGTAAATTCCAAACTTATTATTTTTTGTGCAATATACTAAAAATGGATAACAAATGATATCAGCAGATTTGATATCAAAATCTGAGGGCTCCTCAGTTCCATCATTATGCGAGTGATAAATAGCTACAATATCGTGATGTTTTTTAATATAAAGAAATTCTTTAGCTGGTATATAAAATTGATTTTTTTTATCTTCGGCTCTATTTTCACACATTATTAAATCTAACTCTCCGTCTTTCCAGACAACAAAACCGCAACGCTCTTCGGAAATATCTTTTTCACATTCAAATTCTACTTTTCTTTTTATGCTCATTAGTAAGAATACTTCTCCGTTCCTGGGAATCCACCATAAGGTAAATCCTTGTTATCGTTTACGCCTCCAAAATCATCATTTGCAAACCTAAGTCTGCAACCAAATAACTTTTTAGAACATTCGTCTTTAATCCACAAGTCGGGTCTTTTTTCTGGAGTTTGGCCACTTACAGAATCATGCCCGCTTTTGCAGATGTAGTAAACTGGGTGCTGTTGGTAATAATTAGAGGTCAGTCCTTGTCCTTCACTAACCCTGTCGCTTAATTTAAATACATAATCGCCTACATTATATGTAACCGTAGTCTGGTCTGTAGACGCTTCCCATAGTCCTCTAGCAACTATACAATTGTTAACAGCAGTTTGCTGCGGGTGTTCCCCACCTCCATCGAGAGGAATTAAATCACTGTTTAATCTAAAAGTAGTTCCAGCCCCAGTTACAAAAGTGTTATCATCAACTGTTCCAATCGGCCTATCGGCTTTATCAGCAGTTTTGTTATAACCATATCTACACCCAAATCCTCTATAAATCCAAGAACAATATCTTGCTGAAATTTTTCTTGCTGGTATTTCTATGTTTTCAAGTTCTAAACTAGAGACTAATTCGAACTCAACTGCGAGTTTATTTTCAGTTATTTTTCTAGAAATAAAATATTTATCATCTGGCATCCTCGCATCTGGATTTGCAGACCCCCAAGGGTTGGTGTTGTCGGGGAAGTTAACGTCGTCTATAAACTTCAAAAAAGTTCTTTTTCTTACCACTTTGGCCCCATTTAAATTATCGTATTTCCTCAAAAGCGAGGAAATATACAAACCAGCATTTGAAACCTTAACCACGGGCCTAGGCAGTCTTTGGTCACCTAATAGATCAAACCCTTCTGCTTCTACTGGAATTGGCAAATATTCTTGGCCATCGAAGATGATTGGTCCCCCGATGCCATTAGTTCCTCCATGAAAATTGATTTGGGCTTGAGAATCGTTTTGATAATCGTAAAATAACGTATATAACTCCAACAATGCTGTTGGTTCCACATCAAAAATAGCTCTTGCAAAATCTTGATTTATTCCATTTGCCATGTATTATATTACACCCAAAACATCCAAATTAAAATGAAGCTAGAAAACATTTCCTATAGAAAATATGAGCCAAAAGACTTTGAAAGAGTTTTCCATCTTTTTATTAAGTTTCAAGCTAAGGCTGAAGTTAGCCTTTATCATACTTTAGGTAAAGATCAAAGCCCTATTTTTTTATACCCATATCTATCTGGAGAGCTTAAAAAACTAATAAATGAGCATAAATATCATTTTGTCGTAGAAAACGATGAAAATGGCCAAATTATTGGTTATGCTTGTTTTGGTGACAGTGTTGTGGTTAAAGAAGGGGTCGACCTTCTTTTAATATTTAAAGACGAAGATATCCCGTTTAATAAGTTATTTAAATATATAATAGTATTTGGTTTAAAAAAAGAATTCCGCGACAAACGAGTTTTTGCCGTTCTGGGCAAACGGGATAGGTTTGATACATATGTAAAATTTATGAAAAGAACTTTTAATCTTCACGTTATGCAAACAGATGCTTTCGGTAGAGTATATGTAGAATTTTTAAAATGATAATATGTAAAAGTAACCATACGGTTAATTATGAACCCAAATATTTAGACGAACTTTCTTATGAATTAATGAAATTTCACAAAAAGGTCGATACAAACTATTTTAGCGAATCAAATTCTTTAAAAACATTTAGTCAAAAAATTAAGTTTTTTAAAACCCGAACGAAAGAACTCATAGAATCCTGTCAACACAACACTGTTGTAATTGACGATGCAACTGGTAAGATTTGTGGATTTTACTGCTTTAGAATAAAAGATGGTATATGTTATAATCCTTTTATATTTAAATCTGAAAGTTTTAGATATGATAAAATGACACTTAAAGGTTCGCTCAAAAGTTTTGATGGCATGAAAAAACTAGGATTTAATGAAATACATACTATCATAGACAGAAAAGACCCAGAAAGATATTTAAAATTCTTGCATAGATTTTATAATATAACAGTTAAAATGGGGGATCCAATAAAAGTTATTTTCCACATATGAAACACATATATAAAAAGTTAGATAAAATTCTAGAAGAATTTAGAAAAATAAATCAAACTAATAAATTTTTTCCAAATAAGTATGATATGGATTATACTCTTTCCGAAGAGATGCTTAGTCAACTTATGATCAATGGAGATTTAGCAAAAGCTAATTCTATTGACCATAACGACAATCGTATAATTTTAAATAATTCAATATTTTATCAAATTAAACTCAAAGAAATACTTGGAGAAGAAACTGGAATTAAAAGAAAATACTCTGGCTTCTTTTGGTATCCTCCCGATGCTTTTTGCGGCTGGCATACAAACAATAATTGCGAAGGTGAAAGAATCTACTTTGCTTGGGCGGCAGAAGATAAAAAAAGTTTCTTTAGGTACAGAGATCCAGAAACTGGTGAGATAATAACTGATTGGGATAAAAAGGGCTGGCAACACAGAAAGTTTGTGGTTTCAAAAAATAAACCATTTTGGCACTGTGTCGGTTCAAAAACAAATAGAATATCAATAGGATTGAATGTAGATAAATCATGAATTACCCAATAGATGAGAAATATACTTGGAAAATACCTTCCAAACCTTTAAATTTACCAGACATACCATTAGAAGGCGGAGAAGGATCTTACTATCACTTTCATGTAAAAAAAATTAATACTGAGAAATTTATTAAAGGAAACCCTTTCTTTGAATGGCTGGCCGAAAACTATAAGTTTTCTTGTGGGTTAATCAAAATGGAACCTAATAAACTATACGATTGGCACATTGATGCAGCTTCAAAAACAAAAATTAATCGTGGAGTTTGTATTAATGCGCTAGTCACACCTTCTCCATCTTTGGTTTTATTTACAGATAATTTAACTAATCTTATGGCTCACGGAGGAGAAGAGTTTCAAACGGATATTATACCGTTTACTTACGACTTAAACGAAATCTATTTATTTAACACAGCCAGAGCACACTCAGTTTATAACTTTGAAAAAGAAAGGCTGCTGTTTACCCTTGAGTTTGAATTAGAATACCCACTGTTAACCTACGAAAGAGTTAAAAATAAAATTAAAACTGAATTTTTAAATGAACACGAATAAATATTTTTTAGAAATACCTAATCAAGAATTTAATAGAAAAAATTTACAAATTTATGAGAAGGCTTTTAACCATAATGGTCTTTATACAAACCCTTTAATAAATCAAGAAAAGGTAATAGAAGATAACCCTTTTTTACAATGGCTTGATGGACAATATAAGTTTAATTGCGGAGTAATAACAACGCCGCCAAATACACTTTATAATTTTCATAGGGACGTTAGCAGGGGGGTATGTATTAATGTTTTACTCGATCATGAAAATTCATTTACATTGTTTTCAAACAAAGTATTTGATGACAATAATTCCCATTATGCTGATTTAACTGAACTAAAATATAAACAAAATAAGTTTTATCTATTTAATAATCAAATACCCCATGCAGTCTTTAATATGGAAGGTAATCGATCTATATTTAGTATAGAGTTTGATTTAAATAAACAAAAATTATCTTATCCAATTTTAAAACAGAAAATAAAAAAATGGATAACGTCTACCATAGATACTTAAATCTTCCTTTTGAAATTGCTAGACCTCCTATTGTGGCATACGAAGTCTCGCAAGATTGGAAGCAAACAACCTTAAGGGGCAAGTATCAAGATCCTAATGTGGAGGCTTGGTTCAAAAAGCTTGGATTAGAGTGTTTAAAAACTGAAGTTTTTTATACGCCACCCAATGGAAGTGTGCCAATCCACACTGATGATTATGATGACACAAACGATTCTCCAGATGATCATGTTAAAATAAATATGACTTGGGGCGCTGAAGAAGCTACTGTCAGATGGTGGACTTCAGAAAAAATGTATAGATGGCAAGATGGAAACGATTATAGCACTCAACCAATTTTACTAGCCAAAGAAGAAGATTCAACTTTCCTTTTTGAAAGAAACACTAATCGACCAAGTTTATTAAATGTGGGGATATTGCATTCAACTCATAATCCTACAAATGAACCAAGATGGACCGTCTGTTTTGTTCCAGGATATAAAGGTAAAATGATAAAATTCAAAACAGCTTTAAAAGTTTTTAAAAAATTTATTATAAATGAGTAAAATAATGAATAATATTTACCATAGATATTTAAAACTGCCTTTTCAAATACAAAAACCTTTATTTTTTCAACAAACATTTGATACGCCACAACAAAAAACTTTTTTAGAGGGGGAATCTCATTCAAATGAAGCTGTTATATCTTGGTTAAACAAAATAGGTTGTGACGTTGGTTGTGTTGAGTGTTTTTATACACCACCATTAGCAGCTATACCAATTCACACTGATGATCTTGATGCAGACCATGTTAAAATAAACATGACCTGGGGGCCAGAGGGAGGAGTTACAAGGTGGTGGAAAACTAAAAACATTATAGCGATGTCTGACACTTCAAAAGCTGAAAATTATTTAACAAATTTAAGTCCAACAGATAAAACTTTAGGGTTAAATACAGACAATTTTTCGAAAACTAGAGATTACTCAGTTCATCCATTTCGTGTCGCTAAAGAAGAAGATTGTGAAATAGTTTTTGAAGCAAGTACAAATATTCCAAGTTTGTTAAATGTAGGTTTACCCCATTCTACTTATAATCCATCTAAAACTGAAGGAAGATGGACAATATGTTTTGTTCCTACATATAAAAAGAAAATGATTAAAATGGCTATGGCTTTGAGAATTTTTAAAAAATTTATTATAAATGAATGAGTTATTATTTGGGGAAGTTTTCAAGGGTTTAGGGATGAGTACTAAAGTAGGATGGCCAACCATAAATATTAAGAACGAATCTAAAACGAATGCTGGATTATACATTGTCTGTCACAAAAAATTTGGCACGGGTCACGCGCAAATTACTCCAGATGCAGCTGAAATACATTTTTTCAAAAAAATAAAATTTTTTGATCAATATCTTAAATGCGAAATAGTAAATAAAATAGGTCCTCCTAAGAAGGGTTTTTATGAAAATAAATTTAGTCCTACGGACATATATTTTGCTGGTGTAAAGTATATAAAAGAACTCAGTAAAGAATCAGTTAGCGAAGTGAGAAAATCAATTTATGATACTAATTTATACAAAAAATAACGAAAATATTTTTAAACCTATAGTCGAAGATGAGGTTGCTTTTAAAGAATACAATTCATTGTTAGAGCAACATGGAGACGACATTTCTTCTATATCTCTTGTTACTGATGACATCGCATTCTTTTCACGATCTGGAGATCCAGATGGTTGGGAGGCGCTAACGACTGAAAACTTACGTTTTACTATAACAGAGCAAGATCATATCGAACTTCTAGAAGAAATTTAAGTGTTTGCTTATGTTTTTGGTGTAAAATACGCTATATGTCTGAAAATATTCATCGTTTAGAAAAAGAAATTCACTCAAGTCACTCTATTAGCCTGTTTTCTAACGATCATTTCGCAAATAGAATTGGCACATTGACTTCTCAATATTCACTGACCGAAGATTTTCATGCATATGCTAAGGTAATCCAGGAATTAAATAAAAAGTACAGAGAATTTAATCTTTCAAGTAAGATCGTTTCTCCAGTAGATGCTGGTTTGAAACCGACAAATTTAACTAACTTTATAGCATCTCTGGGTTCTTCTTCTACACCAGATCCTTCACCAGATAGTTTACTCACAGAAGCTGGCGATACATTGGTTCAAGAAAATGGATTTAATTTATTATTAGAGCAGAGCTCATAAAATTTAACTTGACATTTTCATTTATTTAGCTTATTATGGATAATAATGAGCAAATGGACCGAAAAACAACGAGGAGCTTTTTGGAAAAAAGAGGGCAAAAATGGCAAATATTTAGCTGGCTACGTATTTATAGATGGCAAGAAGCATCCTATTACAGTCTTTCCTAACCAATATAAACAAAAACAAAACCAACCAGAGTTTATCATTTATGAAACTTTTGATAGTTCTAATTAAAAGTTCCAGCGATACCCAACAAATACTTTATTCTTAAAAACGTCGGCATCTTTATTCAACAGATGCAAACCTTGATAACCAACTTCAGTGTAGTGGTTCTCATTATATTTCCAAGCAAAAGTTATGCTTGACATAAATACTTCTTCTTCACGTTCCAATCCAGCGTTGTAACGATTACCAATATCTTTGTATGAAGTAAGAAGGTGTGCGCCCATTACGTTCACTTCAAGTTTTGGCGTGATTGGGTATTTCATCATAAGAGATGTTTTTAAATTCTCTTTCATATTCCAATATGCTACAGATGAATCTAGCACTTCGTACACAGTGCCCAATAAAATTACAGTGCCCCTTTCGGTAAAGTATGTTATATTCGCCCCATACGTAGGAGTTGAATATTCAGTTAGTGTGCCATATTGATCTTTTATTAAAGCATCGATTACACCATAGTTTATTTTTAGAACAGTTGATGGATTCATTATATATGAAAACTGCGCATAATAAGTATCGGTATCAATCGCTCCACGAACTCCGCTATAATCTAAAAATGATTTCTTGCCTATTAACTCTAGAATAAAACGTTTGCCAAGAATTTGTTCTACGCCAAACGTAAACGCATCTTTAGTAAAGTCACCGTTAGTTAACTCATTGCCAACTCCTACTGGCAAGTTTTCTGACCAACGTTTGATATGGTTTTCGTAACCGCCTTTAAGTTTTAAGGGATACCAAGGTTTCCACGTTAGCATATATGAACTCTTATACATGAAGTAAGTCACATCTAGATCATCATCAATGTCACTTGGCTCTCTTTCTAAATGAGAAAATGAATCAAAAGATTCAAGACTAAGTTTTGGTGTTATTTCGTATTTACCTCTGATGTTTAGGTTGCCAAATATCAATGTTTTATTATCAACGCTTCTGTGTCTTATTTCTGGTTGAGCCTTTAGATTTATCAAATCTCTAAAGAACTTGCCTTCTACTCCTAGTGATTGGCTAAAGTAAAAGGTCGATGTTTGATCGGGCGTACCAGCCGCCCGCATAAACACATTATCGTCGTAGAATATTCTACTGAAAGAAGTTAGTTTAAACTTTTTTTCAGCATAGATGGTTGATGCAATCAACAATAAACCTATAAAAACCTTATACATTTCTTCTGTGGATTGCTACATACAAGAACGCAATCCAACCAAAGAATAAAGCATAGGATGAAGGCTCTGGGATAACACCCATGTTCAAAGTTACAGTGCCAGGACCACTTATTGTCATCCATCCATCACCAGCAACTTTAGGGTCATAGGTAGTAATAACTCCGTAGTATGTTGTATTTGTCTCCAAACTTGCTGATAGATTAAACAGTAAATCCCCATCGTCATCTCCCTCATAATCTGCGTTGTCGTCGTTATCTGCAACGAACAAAGGATTTGTTGGCGTTGCGGGATTAAATGGCTCATCATAAACATAGATCATTGTGTCTGCCATCCAAGATGGAGTTCCATTTGGCAAAAGGTCTGTTTCGTTTTGAAATGTTCTATCAACTCCTACATAATTAGCATTAAATACCGTATTCAAAACATTATAAGTGCCAGCAGTGTCTACTGTAAAACTCGCTATGTTATAAAAGTATTCATCATTATCATAACCAGAATTTCCATTTGGTCTTGTATAATTTAAATCTTTACCTAAAGAAAAATCTTGTAATGTTAAAGATATAGGATTTATAAATGGCAGCGTATCTGCATGAATAGTTAGTGCTGTTATTGTGGTTAGTAGTAATAGTAATTTTTTCATTTTTTAAATATATTTTTAATAAAGTTAATTGCGTCTCCTAATATGCCGAAAAATCCAGATTTTTTTTCACCCTTTGGGAGAATGTGAAACACAATAGATAAAATGCCTATTGTAGCTATTGTTATTTTAAGTAAATTTCCTTTTGCTAATTCTAATATTTCTTGTATCATTTTCTTGGTGTGGTTAAAGGCCCAGATGGAGATACTACAACGGCATCGTCTGGTGTTAATACTGCTGGAAGTTCCGCCTCAATAATTTCTCCAGCGTCATTGCTTTCTATGTCTGAGTGCGGTTTAATTGGGTCTAAATCGTCTATTGGAGCCTCTTCTACCTCTACTACCTCTGGAGCTTCTTCAACGGCTTCTTGGCTTGTTTCTGTTGATTCTGGCTGCTCTGCTTCAGCTTCGGGTTCTGATTCCTCTACTACCTGTTCAACTTCTTGTTCGGGTTCTGATTCTTCTTCTGGCTCTTGTGCCTCTTCTTCATCATCTCCTCCAAATAATCCAAAGAAGCTACCTTTCTTTTTCTTTTTAGGCTCTTCCTCTGCTTCTTCTATAGGTTCTTCAGATGCTTCTTCTGCGGGCTCTTCAGCTTCCTGTTCAGACTCTTCTTCTACAACTTCTTCAGTTTCTGTTTCCTCAGATTCCTCAGCTTCAGTTTCCTCAGTCTCTTCTGCATCTTCTGATTCTTCAGCTTCTTCAACCTCATCTGATTTTTCAGTTTCTTCTGACTCTTCAGTTTCCTCAGTTTCTTCTACAGGCTCTTCGCTTTCCTCAGACTCGCCTTCTTCAGACTCAGCTTCTTCTACTTCTTGTTCTTTTTTAGCCTCTCTTTCCTCTCTCTTCGCTGCTCTTTCTTCTTTGGCTTGTTCTCTTTTAGCTTCTTTCTCGGCTTCAGCTTCTGCCTCAGCTTCGGCTTCTGCCTCTGCCTTCGCTTCAGCTTCTGCTTTTTCTGCAGCTTCCTCTGCCTCTATTCTTTCCTGCTTCTCTTCAACGGTTTCCATCTTATCTGCCACTTCTAATAAGCTTTCAGATGCAGATTCTAACGCTTCACCTACTAATGGTATATTTTCAATAATTGGTATGCTTTCGATAAGGTATGCAGCATTTTCCATAAAATAATTGTTAAATGTTTGTCCATATTCAACTTCAACTTCTCTAACTATCTCGGTAAATTCTTCTGTTGAATCAACAACACTTTCAGCTTGGAAATATGTAGCGGAACTCATGGCTATTACTCCAGCCGCGCCAAGACCTTGCACGTTACTTACTATTTGACCGACATATTGACCAGCTCCCTCTAATACGCCGCCACCCGCTGACGATGCACTTTGGCTAGCTTCCTTGGCTAGAGTCCCAGCTCCAGGCTTTTTTTCCTCTTCTTCTGGTTCTTCCCATTCAAAGGCTTCGACTCCGCCTTCCTTCATAAGTACCCACATAGCCTCTTTTAATTTGGCTTCATCTGGGTCATATGGGGGCTTGCAGAATTTCTTTACTATTCTTTGCGCTTCTTCTGGAGAAAGTTTCTTTGGCATAAAATATTTTACACCATGTCTCAACAGACTTGAAAATTTAATTGTATAACTCATATAATAAATCAAAAATGTATAATTTCAAATATTTTTTTAAATTTATTAAAAAATAAGTTAATTTTTTACTTGACTTTGGTATTTTTTATAAGATAATAGATAATATGGCTAAAAAAACAAAACCAGGCGCTGATCTAAGAGCACCGAATCCAACCAAAAGAAAACTCATGGGTCGCTCAAGCGGCGCACTCGTCTACAACGATCATGTTGGTCATTTGGTAACCCCAAAGATTGACAAGGCTATTAAAAACAATCTAGAGAAGCGAAAGTCAAAGTGAAAAATAAAAAATTTTTAGCAGTAGCGAGTTACGAAAAACAACAGAAAAAAGATAAAATTTTTGCTTTACTTTTTTGCTTGACATTTTTAATTACATCATATTTAATTATTACAAAGTTATGAAAAAATCAATGAACCAAAAGAACGCTGATCGCGGATCTCTTACAACAGCCGATAAGATAATAATGGGAATATTTGGTGTATGTTTTGCCATTGCCCTTTTTGCTTGGTTGAGTTTACTATAAAATGTTATGAAAATAGAAATTACAGAAACACCTAAAATCACATACAGTAAAATTATCTATGTTTTTAAAGCAAAAGTAGAAGGCATAGAATACAAAATTGGTCGTCATGAGGATGATAATGGAGCAGAATTATTTGTTGAGCCAACTCCAGAAAAAGATGAAGTTTATGATGCTCTTGAAAATTTATTCTGGCACGACGGCTTTCACTACAATACAAGTCAAGCAGGACAAATTCTAGAAATAGAAGATCAATGAAGATTTTTTACGGTACGAAATATATTAAAATACAGTCCGACAATGGCACAAATCCTAGATTGTTAGATAAGAAAAAATTATCTGTTTATTTTCAAGTAAAAGAAAATGAAATAAACAAAGAACATATAAAAAAATGGCTAAACAACGAAGCATAAAGCAAATAAAAATAATTGAAAAAATTTTTGGCAAAAAACAAATAAACAAAAAAATAAAAGAGCCAAATAAAAAGTTACCACCAACTGACTATGATGGTATGGGAGACTTTAAAAGATTTGGAAAACCTTAATAATATTATGAAAGGCACATATTCATATTCAAACCGACATAGAATGCACGAATTTATGAAGTACGAACAATTACAAGAAAAAGTTATTCAATGGGCGAAGGACAGAAATATCCTTGAAAATTCAACAGCAATCAAACAAATACATAAAACCAGAGAAGAGCTTTATGAAACTCTTAGCGCTTTACGGGATCTTGAGGATGGCAAGGAATCTATACTGGAAGTTGCTGATGGTATAGGAGATATGTTGGTTACTATTATTTTGCTTGCAAATATAGTTGGTTTAGACTCTGTTGATTGTTTAGCAGACGCTTACGAAGAAATAAAAAATCGCAAAGGTAAGATGGTCGACGGGCTATTTGTTAAAGATGAGTAAATGGAAAAATAGTGGTAGTTGGAATCGTGGGCAACGAATTGAAAAAGCGTTTGCCCCGCTTCTGCGTCAACGTGATCCGAACTATCGTAAGGCAAATAGAGAAGAGCAATTTCGTCACATTGATTACTTCAGTAATTTTGGAACAATTGATGTTAAAGCTAAAAAGAAAATCAATCGTTCAGATGCTTCTGAACAAGATGAATTAGTCTGGGTTGAATTTAAAAATGTACAAGGTAGAGACGGGTGGCTTCGTGGTCAAACAGATGTAATTGCATTTGAGCGTGATGAAGATTTTGTTTTAATCAAAAGAAATTATCTTTTAGGTATGTGTCAAGTCAAATGCGACTTGAGTAAGAAAGTTACAAATAGTAAAGATGCTTTGTATAAGGGCTATCAAAGAGAGGGACGTAAAGACCTAATCTCAATTGTGAAAATGTCAGACATTTTAAACATGCCACATCAAATATGGAAAAAATAGTATTAGTAACTGGAGGTTTTGATCCCCTACACTCTGGACACCTTGCTTATTTAAAAGCAGCAAAAAAACTAGGCGACAAACTTATTGTTGGAATAAATTCTGATGATTGGCTTTGTCGTAAAAAAGGTAAAAACTTTTTGCCAGAGAAAGAACGACATGAAATATTATCTGCGATTAGATATGTTGATGGTTGTATATTATTTAACGATAATGATGACACGGCTATTGAAGCAATAAAAAATGTTAAGATGTTATTTCCTTTCGCTCAAATAATCTTCGCAAATGGTGGCGACAGAACAAACGATAACATTCCAGAAAGTAGTATCGAAGGTATTGAATTTGTATTTGGTGTTGGGGGCGAAGATAAAAAAAATAGCAGTAGTTGGATTTTAAAAAAATATAAAAAGAATAGTGTAAATTAAATTATGAAGGGACAAATAGAAGTATTAGGGACTAATCACGGACTTCGTGCATTTGAGAAATTTAAAGGGGAAGGCTCTCTTGTATCTGTGGATAAAGAGCATCATTGTCTAATGTTGGGCGACGAAAAATTATTTTATCAAATATACAGAACGATTCATGCCGAAGAACACATCGAATATGAAGGCTGGTGTAGCGATAAAGACACTAACGTGGGTCGAATGGGTATAAAATTTACCCCTTTATCCGCTTAGATCTGCTACAACTGTCAGCCCTGCAAAGACACTGCCATAAGCTGAGCTAGCTGAAGCAGGAACGTGAATACTTTGGAAGCCATTTGTGTCAAAAGCAACGCTGCTGAAGGCTCCGTTGCCCATAGTTGGAGGAGTCGTCGCCAAACAATTGATCCTGGATAGAGAAGTGCAATCTCTAAAAGCAGACGGGCCAATCTGAGTGATGCTATCTGGAATCGTAATGGTGGTTAGGCTAGAGCAGTTGCGGAAAGCATGACCTCCAATATTAGTCACGCCGTCTGGGATGTTAATACTACTTAGGTTAGAGCAGCGATTGAATGTATTAACCCCAATTGAAGTTACGCCGTCGGGGATTGTAAGGCTGTTTAGGCTTGTGCATCTTTGGAATGCAGAATCTCCAATCGAGGTCACGCTATCGGGGATCGTAATACTGGTAAGTTTACTGCAGTTTGAAAATGCATTAGCTTGAATTGATGTCACGCTGTCGCCAAGCGTAACAGTGTCTATTTTCGAGCCCATAAATAACGAATTTGCAATCACAGTCACGCTGTCGGGAATCGTAACGCCTTTTAGGTTAGTGGCACTGAATGCAGTATTCCCAATTGAGGTCACGCTACTAGGAATAGTAATATTTTCTAGGGCAGAGCAGTTATAAAATACCAACTCTCCAATCGTGGTGACGCTGCTAGGGATAACCACAGTCGTTAATTCCCTCTGAAAACTTAAAGCTTCATTTTCAAGACGGTTAACTGGTTTAGCGGTGCCCCCGAAACTGGAGCTGTTATGACTAGATGGGATAGTTAAAGATCCTTTCAACTTAGCACTATTGACAGTGCCTATCAACTTATGAGCGCTTGAGCCATTGTCAAGAAAGGAGAGTGAATTTGCTGAAGCCGTAGCTTCATAAATAAAAAACTGATTCATGCGGACGCAGTTTACGTCACTGCCACCTACAATTAGATTGTCTGCTTCAGATAATATCATGCACCTTGTATAATATAAAGAGTATTAGGGTCTACATTGTTATCATTCACCAATGTGTTATAGTCTCCTTGTGTCATCCGCCTTATGGTATTAATTGGAGCAGTATCGTCACGACGATTTTGAACGGCACTTCCTAGAGATGTTCTAGAACTTGTAGCGTTTCCTGCACCTACTCTAGTAGCGTCTCCAAAGGAAACGGTTTTAACTGTGCCTCCTATATTAACATCTGCAAGAACTTCGTCTCCGTTGCGTCTAATAGTAAACATTTCTCTAGGTAGTGAGTCTACAGTTTCGCTTCCAGCGACAGTTCCACCATCTAATTGTGAAGCATCTTTATTCGCTAAGGAGAAAGCAACTGTTCCTGTAGGATTATCTGCATTTCCTATGTTGGATAAACGTACGCTTGTGCCTCTACTTCCATTTGAATACCATGAACCAAGCTCACTAACAGCGTTCGTATTTACTTTAACATTTCTTCCAATAGCCGCACTATTATCTCCCGATATATCTAAATTTAGTCCCAAGGACACGGAATTTGCGCCACTCATTTTTATATCATTGCCCATTGCGATTGATCCGTCAGCGTTATCTGCCACATTGATGTCCCTTCCAAAAGACACGCTATCAGTTGAATCATTTGAAATATTTATGTCTCTTCCGTATGCTAGGGATCGGGCTCCAGATACGTCAATCTTTCTTCCAAATACAAATGATTCATTAGCTGTAGATTGTATATCATTTAGTTCTCCTATAGCAGTAGAATTTCGAGCGTGTATGAAATTTTGTCTACCAATTGCATATGATTTATCAGCTTCGACAAGGCAATCAGATCCTATTGTTAAAGAAAGGTCTCCTTCAGCTATTCTAGCACCTCCAGCCCTTGCTGATTGTATGTCAAGTGCTCCCGATCCCCTTGTAAATCCACCTTGATCACCTCCTATGAATGCAGTTGCACCATCTGTTACAGTAACAGTATTGAAGGATTTGCTCTCCATCAAATTTGTGGGGTTTATTTTTTTTGTTTCTGTGCCGCCATCGACTATAGGGATAAAGTCGGCGTTTAAATCTACCTCTGTGCTAGTCAGAGCAGTTAATGCTGAAATTTTTTTGTCTGCCATAAAATAAATTACACTAAAAATCGATTGATAATTTAATTTTAAGCAAATAGAGTTATTATAGTGTAAATGAAATTATGTTTGGACTTATCACGATGTTATTATCCACACTGGGGGCGACTGGCATGGGCAGTATGCTTAAAATTGTTGGAGGCATCTTTCAGAGCATTTCAGAAGCTAAAGCTGCGAAAGAACGTAGAGAGCTTGTTAGAGATATGCAAATCCGTGGAATGGACAACGACTTTCAAAAAATGTTGGTCGGCGAAACCGATAAGGATACTGGTATGTTTACTAGGGCTACTCGTCGTCTTATTGCTTTTATGGGGATGCTCAACTTCGCGATCATATCCATCCTCTGCACAATCTACCCAAATACCACCCTCATCACCTTTACTCCACCAGAAAGTAAAGAAAACATCAAAATCTTATGGGGACTTATCGACTTCCCTTCTGGAACTGAAATCACCTCAGCAATCACAACTGGGCACATCTCTTTGGTCGCAATCACCACTTTGGGAGCGATAATTGGATTCTATTTTACTCCTGGGGGTAGAAAAGGATAAATAATGTGTAAATTAGGTTGAGCAAAATCGCTCGCTAATTTTAAAAAACCCAAATAAGACATTATGGTAGGAGATATATTAGGATTTGTAGAACAAGTAGGTATACCAATCGCATCAGCTTTAGCCGTTGGTTGCTTTCTTTTTATTATTTTAAAATTTTTGTTAGCTCAAGTTACTGACAGAATTTCTGGAATTTCTGGTGCTTTACTTTCTTTAGAAAATCAAATAGATATAATGAACAATGATATTGTTAAGATTGATGCTCTATTTTCTTGTGCTTTTGGTTGTCAACCAAACTTAAATAGAATCGCAGCGAGCGAAGGAAAAGAAGACGCTAGAGACGATTAGTTGAAAAATCTATTTACAATTTATAATAAGGCAAATAAAACATTATGAGTGGACACGAATTTCAACATTGGGCAGATGTAGTCAGTAAGTTTGGGTTTTCGTTAATTGCTATTATCGGACTTGGATTTTTTGTATGGCACATCTGGAGATGGATTACAACAAAAGTAAATCCTGCATTGGGTCAAGTAGGTGCTTCACTGGGAAAGCTGAAGAAGCAAATACAAACACTTGATAAGGATATGATTAGATTAAACACAAAATTAAAAATTTTAATCGAAGAGCGTCATATCTCAGATAAACATAAGGACTCTAACGAAGTCTAAAATCGCTCACAAATAAATAAAAACGCAAATAAGTATATTATGGAAGAAACAATCATTAACGAACCAAGTCTTTTTCAGACTTTGGTTTCAAGTCCAACGACATACATTGTCTTGTTGATTATCGTTCTGACTATTGTCGGACTTAAAAAAGGAAAATCGTCAACGAAGTGTTGCGGGGCAAATAAGACATCAACACCTAGCAAGCCAAAGCGAGCTAGAACAAACAAAGGTAAGTTCGTAGCAGACGACCCAAAGACCCCTCAGAATGAGGCTTGGGTAGGTGGAAAAGCACCAAAGAAGAAGGCTACAAAAAAGACTCCTACTAAAAAGAGAGCCACAAAGAAAACTGCCACAAAACGCACTCCAAAAAAGAGTGGTAAGTAAACTTTTTAAAATTTAAAAAAATTATGGAAACAATCGTTATTTTTCTAGTCGGTTTTGTTGTTGGAATCCTTGTTGGAAGAAAGCACACAACAACAGTTGAGTATATTGTAGGACTCGCTAAGAAACTCATCGGAAAAAAGTAAATTTTTTTTCTTGCCTAAGTGGTTCTTTTTAAAGGACTTGCAGAATCGCCTCAATCGTGGGGCGATTTTTTTGCGTTATGGTGTTGACATATATATAATCTATGGCATAATGTGAGGTCTTATGATTATCGAAACAAAAAACAAAAACATAAAGGCACAAGGCATTGCAAAGCAAAAGTCTTGTTCTATTGACCAAGAAGATATGCGTTACATAGCTTCTCTGTTGAGGAATAACTATTCTAATCCTCTGTTGGCTACTATCCGTGAAATCGTTGCTAATGCACTTGATGTTACGAAAAGCAAAAAGGTAGA